>TARA_A100001201_G_scaffold52803_1_pt1 | contig 11554 bp, 20 predicted proteins | sample TARA_A100001201 | Tara Oceans TARA_A100001201 (sample SAMEA2619872) | marine metagenome | biome: marine biome (ENVO:00000447); feature: surface water layer (ENVO:00002042); material: "saline water (ENVO:00002010), including plankton (ENVO:xxxxxxxx)" | depth 5 m | reverse complement strand
CACGTTGATGAGATTGTGCGCACACCTTTAGGTGGTTTTATAAATCACAGTGACACACCTAATCTAAAAAAAGTACAAGACCGTAGATTATTTTTTGTATATACGGTCGTTGACATACCTATGGGTAGTGAATTATTGTTAAAGTACGAATGGTATAAGTTATAGGAAGGAGATACTATGAGTATGCGAGATGACATACTACAAATATTATCTGATAACGAATGGCATTGTGCAGGAGAACTGTATGAGCTAGGCGTATCAGCACGTAATCGTATATCAGAGATACGACAAGACTTAGGTGAAGACTACATATTAGGTGGAGAAGGTACACCATGTAAGATACCTGGACACTATCACAAAGCAAAGAACTTGTGTATGTATAAACTTAACGATCAAGAAAAAAAACAAGAATTAATAAATAGACTGGACAATGCGATACAACTAGAATTAAATGTATGAAGGACGTTCTAAAAACTAAAGGCGGACAAGCTGCATGGGATTTACTAAACATGTCCGATGGTATTTTAGAAGCTATTACATATTGTGAAGAGATAGAACCTGCAGATAGGATAGGTTTTTTTCCTGGTGATACGACAGAACACAACAGTCTATATAGAAATGTTATAAAGTTAGAACCTAACATACCTACAAAAGATTGTCCGCATTACGGTGGAGTCAAAGTCGAAATTGTTACAAGTAAAGGTGTAGGTTATATAGACTTGCTATTAGATTTTAATGATTTGTTTTCTTACCAATATGTACAACGGGGTGTGCAACTTGACTACGGTAGGTTTTATCGTGGTGAAATGCACGCATACTTAGTAGCAGTAGCACGTGTGCTGAACTCACCGAAGGCATTGAAGGAAAGAAAATTAATTAAAAAGGAAGAGTGATGAGCAAACAAAAACAACAGGGTACAAAGCTAGAAACATTCGTAGCAAAAATGTTAGATGGACAACGTATCGCAGAAGGTGGCAAGAATGACAAAGGTGACGTGTTGTTTCATTGGAATGGCAATGAGTTTTTTGTAGAGTGTAAAGCTAGGCAAAGTCTCAATGTTACACGTGAGTTAGCAAAGGCAATCAAGAAGTCAAAGTCGAACTTTACAGCGTTAGTATGGAAGCGGCTAGTAAAAACTGGCGGACAAAGAAGACAACCTGACGGTGTACCTATAATTGTATGCTTACCACTAGATACCTTTGTAGAAATAGTTGAGACTAAAGTCGGTAATAAATTCTACGATGATCCATTTTGGTCACAGCTTCCATGACAGATATAGATAAGATTGGAAGACGTACAGCACTAACTTTACAGAGCTTGATGGCAATAGTTGAGTATGACTACAACAGACACGAATCATGTTTAGTATGCCGGCAAAAATTTATGCACCATGTAGATGGGTTACCATGCGAAGCAGATGATAAACGTAAACAAATAGTAAAACGTAATAGATGGAATGCTTGACTTAAATTACATTATGTAGTTAAATAATTAAAAATATCTTTTAGGAAGGAGATAACATGAATCAATTAATAGAGAGACTAACTATTGATATTGTGACAGATGATTGCGGAAAAACGTATAGCGCACTTGACCACATTCACCAATGGGTAGACGAGAACGGACTAGGACAAACTATTATAAATAGTAGTAGTGAAACATTAATCTTAGTACCAGTACCAGAAGACACTAAGCCGCATGATATGTATTTAAAAATCATGCAGATACAAGGCAAGAAATAAATGAGGAGCAATAATGCCGAGTAATGATAAGCAAACCATAAAAGAATTACGTAAAATAAATGAAGTTTTATGGGAGTACATAAGTGAAAACGATTTACCAGAAATAGATATAAGATTGGAATCGATATGAAGGAGATAGTAGTCATTGATGATAAAGGAATAATCGAAAGTCATAATGACTTAGAGTTAGAACAAGTAATAAAAAGATTAGATTTAATACGTTATGAAAATGATATTGTAGGCGATATTAGGATTTGTGAAGTATTAGAAGTATCACATTAAAAGGAGATAACAAATGAAAATTGTACTAATCAAATCATACGAAGGTAATAGCGTTGGTTATACCAGGTGTAAAACAATTAGCGAAGCAGAGAACCAATTAATAGATTGGGAGAAGCAAGGACTATGCACAAACAGTGATGAGATATTATCTTTTAGCAGCATACAAAGAGCGTTTGTATTTTTGTTAAAAGAAATAAATAAATTAGGAGGGACGGATAACGAAGTATGAGACAAGCAACATTAAAAATAAAAATGGATACATGCGATTTACGTGTACTAAAAAACTTATGTGAGTTTACACAAGGTATCCAAAGTGAACAATTACATAAATTAGTGTTTATATGGAAACCAGGTAACAGCTTAGAAGTAAAAGCAACTGATTCTTATATAGCACATAGAGTTAGATTCGGTAAGATATACAAGCCGGAAATGTATTTTAGATGGGATAATGTAGAAGAAAAACTAGAGCAGCATGATGATAAGTACATAGCAGTTGTAAGAGCTGACCAATTAAAATTAGTATTGACACAAATACTAAAGCATAAAAAATCTACGATAGATAGCACATGCTACTTAACATATTCTACTAATGAATCATTAGATTATTACAAAGAAGATGGAGTAATAAGACCAGTTGATTACGATACCTTACATGAGACTGAAGGTTACAAACTATTGCACATGATGAATTTTAATTTTGACTTTAGTGACAACAGTGAAAATTATTACAATCAATTTAATGTAAAGCCACACATACAAGTACAAGATATAAATGTTAATACGTTAATTGATAAGATATGGACAGACGAAGACTTATCTATATACGAAGAAGTACCAGAAGTATTATCAATGACAGCGCATGTACTTATGAAGGCATGCAAAGTCTATGACGTAAATAAAATAGGTAAGACTGATAGCCGTATGAACTGGAAGTACATGAAGAATAAATGGTATTTATGGCAAAACTATTTATCCGGCGCTAACAAACACATACTACGTAAAGATAATGTACAAAGCATAGAAAGTTTTGTTATGTGCGCTTACGTACCTAGTTATGAAACTAAAATCGGCGTGATATAAATGCTAGATCCATTAACAGCAGTAGGAAGTCTGTTTAGTTTTATACTTGGATTCTTTTTTGGTTACGGTACATCACAATATAACAAGAGATTGTACATCGAAGAAAAGATAAGAGCTTTACAAACAGAGAAGCAACATTTAAAATCACATATAGATATAGTTGAAGATATAAACTTGAACTTACGGAAGGAGAAGAACGATGGAAGATAGGCTATTACAGTTTATACATTCTATGACAGAACGCTTTATGCGATTCTTAATGGATAATGATTATCCTATAAAGTATGACAGTGAGTTAGTATGCCAGGAAGGTACAATATTTGACCAGTGTTATTGCCCGATACATGATACAGAGGATAACTATGCCAGATAATAAAGAAAAATTATTAACTTACAAAGGTGATATAGAATTTTGTATTGATGTTAATAATCTTAACAGTGATTTTATGGACGCACATAGCATAGAAGTAGATGATTTAGGCGTATATATATACAAAGAAAAAAGATACAATGCGGATACGATTGTAGATGTAATTAACGAATGTATTGTTAATGAATGTACATCATGGTTAAGTGAATTAGATATAGGTGTAGAGCTAGGTTTATCCACAGTTGTAATAGATGGAGTTGAGTCATGGACACGGTAATTACATGTGAGTGTCAAGACGCGTATTGTGATTGTTGCGGAAGTCAATTAGTTTGCTTTAGTTGTAGAGAAGGAGATTGTTAATGGACGAAGTAATTACATACGCGCAATGGAAGAAGAAGTATAAGCCACGTGTTATAGAAGCGGCAGGGACAGGAAGACAAATCGTCAACAAAGATAGTACGCCGATATATACCTGGTTTAATACAAATAAAGAAGACTATGACATAATGATGGCACATGCTGAACCTAATACAGTATGGACAGAGCGTTATGATGAAGACGATAAGCCGTATTTAACTAGCGGTGTAGGAATCGTAGATAGATTTTGTTATTACGTAACAGAAGTTAGTCACGATGGGAAGGATATAACAGTATATGGATAATTGGTTAGTGTTTGAGACTGTTACCTATACACATAAAGTAACAGCAAAGACAGAAGAAGAAGCAATAAAGATAGTAAAAGGAGGAGGACAGGGACAAGATAAAACTGTAAACGGTGTAGATTTTAGCGCGGCAAAGTATTTACATTTAGAGAGATACTAAGTCAAAGTCGTATGCTTATCAAAAGTCGGCGGTTTTATTGGATAGATCCATAAATTAATTATGTATAACTATAAAAGATACCAGGAACACAAAAAGAATCTAGATGACATAAAGAAGAAAAGAGAAGCACGGAAGCAATGAAAAATATATTAATTACATTATCATTAATAAGCGGGTTTATTTTGTTAATTGCTTTTATATGGCAGGGGATAAAATATATCCTTGACCTTGATTAAGTTTTATTCTAAACTTAATAAAAAGGAAGGAAATAACATGACGTTTTGGGAATATCCGGAATATCTGGAAAAATCAAGCACACAAAAAATTAGTGTATATAAAAACAAAGTAAATGGCGCTTTAATATTGCATGACGCAAACGATTTTGGAAACAAAATGGTATACATGGGTTATGGAATACAAGAAGCTAAAAGATTATTTAAACTACATTTGAAGGGGATACAATGAAAACAAAATTAACTAAAAAGCAAATAGAAAAAGAAATTAATAAAGTACGTTTATTTAATTCGTTATATGGTTTTGATTTTCAAACTGAAGAATATGACGAAAAGAAGAACGAATATACCTGGAACGGAATGACACTGGCAGACCATGTACAAAGAGACAAGGGCGGAAAAATAAGATTTAGCGCGCTAGAGCTTATAAACACCAGGAAAATATACGTTTATGGACTTGTTAGACGTGTAAGCGCTAACGGAATGAATCGGCAAATCTCACTTTTTGCTGTTACTAAAAGCGGTGAAATAGCAAATATAACTTATATGGCAAGTTTGATATTAAACGGCAAAGAACCGGCAACAAATTCATGGCATGAGCATGTTATAAAAGTTACAGGAACGGGAATGGATATGGTTTTCCATCTTGTCTATAATTTGAGTAGCATTCTTTTTGAAGGAATCGAAGGACTGGAAGGATTAGCGCAGGAAGGCAGAGAAGGATATATTTTGAATAAAAGAAACTTATAGTATATATATTTAGCCCTTTATATATACGTACTAGAGAGAAGCCGCCGCGCGTATCCGCCCAGAGCCGCCGGCGGTTTTTCTTATGCTTGACTAAAGCCGCGCATATTTCTTATATGATCCATGAAAGCCGCACGCCTTTCGTAATAGATCCATACAAGTTATTAACCTGATACGCGGTATATCGATTTTAAATAATAGTATGTTGTTTCTATGGCGAACGCATGCGCAAGCAGTACAACGCAAACAGCGGACAGAACACGACACAGCACGACATACGACCGCATACGTTATATATGCAGTATATATTTACCCCCATACCTTAACCGGCGGCGTGCCAAAATGTATATGAATACGTCAATATTTACGTGGTAATTTGTGGAGGTGGCAGGAGTTGCACCTGCGTTGAGTTAGTTAATTAGGAACAAACAGCTAACTGCGATCTAGTAACACCCCCAGTGGACATTATACCAGATGTAGTGGCACTATAGGTGGTATATTACTAGATATAGTGCTATCGCACTATTCTTGTTATATAGAGCCGAGTCGACCGTATAGTTATAGCTAACCCTGTGTCACTCCCAACCCAAACCAGTTTATTAAGTGTAGTGATCAAGTTTTGCTTCTCTCTGTGTACGTAATAAATAAAATGTGAGGAAGGTCCCTCAACGGACGACTAAGGCAGTCCTGCTAGTCTAACCTATCGATAACGATTCCTGAACATGTGTACCTTGTATAGGCAGGAAGCACACACTGCTTGTTCCGATATGGTACACTATAGCATATAGATATGTCAAATAAACAAAAAAACACACTCTGTACAGCAGGAGACTGCACCGTCCCTTTACCAGAAGGTCGTAGAAAATACTGTAGTGATACGTGTGCGGAACGCACAAAAAAACGTGCATATAGAGCTAATAAATCTACAGAGGATTTTCAAGAAATAAAAGAAGTAGATGAACAAGTACAGAAACGACGTGGCGACTACTACGCCATTATGAAGAAAAAAAATTTTTTCGACGATATTCTGAGGGGGGACAAGACGAAAAAGCAGGTATCGGATATACTATCCTGCAGTCCTGCAACAGTGAGTCGAGCTATGGCAGCGTATCTAGAAGATAAAGCAAAAGAAGCAGAATACGAAAAACGATCCGCAGCGACAGTGGGGGAGATACAGGAAGCCGATGTCGACGATTTCGTAAAATTTAGAGATGATTATTTTTTAACAGAGCAAGGTAAAAATTATGAGACACCAGACTTCCAAAGAAGGTGGATTAGTGCTATCTTAGATAGTATACAACACGGTAAAAGGTTGATGATACTGTCACCACCTAGACATGGTAAGACAGACTTGTTAACACACTTTTGTGTCTATATGATTGCAAAGAATCCGAACATACGTATTATGTGGTGCGGTGGTAACGAGGATATAGCAAAGAACAGTGTTGGCGCAGTGTTAGATCACCTGGAGAATAATGAAGGACTCATACAAGATTACGGAGACTGGGACGGATTTAGACCTGCTAATAGAAGCGGAAAAAGTTGGTCGTCCAGTCAATTTACTGTTGCAACTAGAACAGTCTCTGGTATCAAGTCACCAACTCTTGTTGCTATTGGAAAAGGAGGTAAAATTCTCTCCAGAGACGCGGACCTTATTATTGCAGACGACATCGAAGATCATGGCACAACTGTGCAACCTAGTGCTAGAGAAAACACAAGAAACTGGTGGACCACAACGCTACAGTCAAGAAAAGAAGAACATACAGGTATGGTCGTTATCGGATCACGGCAACACCCCGACGATTTATACCATCACCTCTTAGATAACAGAGCATGGGAATCTATCATAGATAGAGCGCATGACCTAGAAGTACCACTAGAAGACGAAACTATAGACCAATCAAAACACATGTTATGGGCAGAAAAAAGAAGTCATAAATGGTTACTAGAACAATTATCTGCAGCAGAGACAACAGGTGGTAGAAACATATTTGAGATGGTATATCTAAACAAAGCTATACCTGATGGCATGAGTTTGTTTACAGCAGAAGCAGTAGATAGTTGTTTAGATCCGTCAAGAAAACTAGGTGACATACCGCCACATACTGCATTGATAGCAGGACTCGATCCGGCAAGTACAGGATACCAGGCAGCAGTATTGTGGGCATATAACCTACAAACACAACAGATATGGTTAGTAGATATAAAAAATGATCAAGGTGGTGGTATTAAAAAAGCACATGACTTAATGAAGGAATGGTATGACAAGTATTGGTTATCACATTGGATTATAGAAGAAAACGGTTTCCAAAAAGCTATTGGTCAAGATAGAGATATACGTAACTGGGCAGCAGCTAACGGTGTAAGAATAGAAGGACACCAGACATACAAAAACAAATGGGATCCTACCTTTGGTGTTACAAGTATGGTAGGTATGTACGAAAATCAAAAAGTAAATTTAGCATGGGGAGACGCTGCAACAAAACGTAAAGTAAATATATTTAGACAACAACTTTTATATTTTTCACAAGCAGGTGCTTCTAATTCACGTAATGTAAAAACAAAAACTGACTTAGTTATGGCTAGTTGGTTCCCTATGAAACGTATACGTACAAGTGTAAAAATGATGTTAGCAGAAGCAGATAGCGACTATACTCCTAGTTATAGTTATTATAAAACAAGTGATTACAATGAGGTTTTTTGGTAATGGTATATACCGCTGACGAATTATTAATTAAGACAGACGACCTTCGTGGCATGCACGAACAGAGTGGACATTACGAATATAGAGATAGAGTCCGTTCTATTATGAACGGTGGTGCTAACGGTATAGGCGCATTACTAGGTGACGGTGCAAAAAACTATGACACTGACTTACCTATACCTAATCTTATAAACTCCGGTCTAGAACACCTTGCACAGAAACTAGGACGTATGCCAGATATAAAAGTAGACGCATACGCAGATAGTGACAGAGCAAAAAACAAATCAGAAAAACTAGAACGTATTGTTACTGCATTAGATGGTCATTCTAAGATGGATCAACAAATGCCACAGGCAGCTAGATGGTTACCTGGTTATGGTTTTTGTGTATGGATCATTAGACAAAAGATGGGACCTGATGGTGTGTTATATCCTCATGCAGAACTCCGCGATCCTTATGATTGTTTTCCAGGATATTACGGACCAGACCAAGATCCAAAAGAATTAGCACTTATACGTCTAGTACCTAACGCTGTTATAAAACAAATGTATCCTGCAGCAAAGATTGCAGTAGATGAGTCAAGTCAATTTCCATCTGGTTACAGTAAGTTTAAATACCATGACGGTTACCAAAGAAGTTGGGGAAACCATTTAGCAGATGGTACAGAACTTGTAGAGTTTTATGACGAAGAAGGTACATACGTATTCTTACCAGAAACAAAACAAATATTAGATTTTACACCTAATCCATTAAAGTCAGGACCAAGATTTGTTATATCTAAAAGATTTAGTTTTGACAGATTGTCAGGTCAGTATGACCATGTACTAGGTTTAATGGCAGCTATGGCAAAAATAAATGTTTTGTCAATAATTGCTATGGAAGACAGTGTATTTACAGAGACGAATATTATTGGTGAATTAGAGAGTGGGAACTACAAGCGCGGTAGATTTGCAGTCAATTACCTTACACCTGGTTCACAAATAGCTAAACCACCAAACAATATTCCATATCAGCTATTTACACAAATAGACAGAATAGAACGACAGTTAAGAGTTGGTTCTAGTTATCCAGTTAGTGATGACGCTATATCACCTAACAGTTTTGTAACTGGTAGAGGACTACAAGAACTATTATCTTCAGTTGATCTAAACGTAAAAGAATATCAGCTATCACTTAAAAAAGCTATGGAAGAGCTAGATTATAAACGTTTAGAAATGGACGAAGCACTTAACGGTACAACTAAAAAACCATTAGCAGGATTTATGAAGGGGACTGCTTTTGCAGAACAATATACACCTAGCACAGACATACAAGGTATGTACAAGACAAGACGTGTTTATGGTGTCATGGCAGGTTTTGATGAACCTACAAAGATAGTATCTGGCTTACAATTATTACAAGCAGGTATTATCGACAAAGAGACATTGCAAGAAAACATGGACGGACTAGACAATGTACAAAAGATAAACGACAGAATCTTAAAAGACGAAGCAGAACGTACATTGTTTGAAACACTAAAAGTACAAGCAAGTCAAGGTGATCCAAAAGCTACGATGGCATTAGTACAGATATATAAAAATCCTAACTCTATGCAATCTATACTAGATAAATTTTATACAGCAGAAGATCCAGAAGTACCTGAAGCAGAAGCTGCACTTATAGGTGATCAACCACAACAAGCAGTTGCACAACCAGGCGCTGCACCAGATATACGATCATTATTATTAGGAGGTGCGCAAAATGCCTAATCCATACGATAGAGAAATAATGAATATGAAGTTTGCAGATATATGCGAGAACTCTCTTATTGATGTATGGCAACGTGCTTCAGAAGAAATATTAGATTATGAAAACGAAATAGGAGAACCTACAGTAGCACCTATGCCTACAGGTATGGTTGTGCAATACATACCAAACGGTTTACTTATTTTTTTTGGACAACCAATAGAGGAGGATTTTGATGAGTACGGATTCTAGTAGAGCTAGAGGTAGAAGAGGTGGTGTCAAGAAACCTGCTGCTGTAAGCGGACCAGGTAAATTATCGCGTAGAACAGACGGTGCTGCACCATCAATAGAAGATGTTAGAGGTATGGTTACAGAGTCAGCAGGTGAAGAAACAGATTTAGTTAATCAAGTTAGACAAGGTAATGTAACACCACCACCTGCAACTGTTGCTGCACCAGAAGAACCACAACAAGAATTACAAACATTACCTGCAGGTGCCGCAGAAATATTTGCAGGAGGTGATGACCTACCTATAAATACACAGTCTACAATGGCACAAGAATCATCATCGTTATTAGAACCTGATGATGTAATGCTTATAAGAGCGATGGCAAAGATCAATCCATCACAAGAGTTAATTAGTTTATTACAATTTGCAGAACAAAAGATAAACAGAACACCACAACAATTCGGATAAAATGGGTGTATATCATTTTGACAATCCTAAGTCAGAACAAGACTTATACAAAGAGCTACGACAAAGAAAAACACAATGGACAAGAGCGCAGTCTGCTGTAAATAAAGCTGACGCAGAACGTGCTACAGCAATAGCACAGTTATATCCTAATTTTTCACCAGATGTTATTACATCATTGACAATGTTGCAGGTAAAACCAGAAGCAGAAGTATTAAATACATTGTCACAAAGAATCGTAGAACATAACAAAAAGAACACTATAGAAAAAATATTTGATCCACTTAAAGGTGCTGTAAGGTTTGGTTTGCTTGCATTAGAAGATTTATACAGAACAACAGTAGATAGACCTATAAACTCTATGATTGCAGCAACAATAGGTGACAATGCAGAAAACTTGTCATTTGCAGACGCATACAAACAATCTGGTAAATCTACAGTAAAACAAGTATTTAAGAATTTAGCACAAGGTAAAGAAGTAAATTTAGGTGATGGATTGTTACCACAGTCAGAAGTGTTTGATCCAGACAATCCTAACAGTAAAATGTATGACGAATACAAATATCTTATACAATCTGGTTTTGACCAACAACGTGCGCAAAGCATAATACAAAATCAATTAGGTTCTGCTATTACAGAAATAGATAGAAATATGCAAGAAGACAGTGGTTTGTTTAATATTTCTACAACACTAGGTACAGGAGAAACTGTACAAACACCTATCTCATTAGGTAGAACTGTTGCATTAGGTGTGTCAGAACCTGGTACAACCGCATTTAACGCTATATCAGGTGTACTAGACGCAGGTAAAGCATTGTTTTTAGATCCTGCTAACTACCTTACATTAGGTGCTGCAGCAGCAGCAAAAAGTAGAAAAATATTAAGACCTAGTGATAATCTTATAAAACAACTGGGATTCAAAGATCCAGAAAAAATGACTAAAGCACAGCTAGCTGAAATAGGTATGATAAACAGAGGTTGGGGACTATCTTTTGTTACACCTAAGTCTGTAACAGATTATCTTAATAAAGATCCAGGTGGTATGAAACTTGTTAAGTATTTATCAAAGATAGAGTCAGAATCTAAATTTATGGATATTACAGGTATAAAAGATCCTGGCGTTGTAAAAGAGTTTATGAAGGTATCACAAGATTT
>TARA_A100001201_G_scaffold103604_1_pt1 | contig 11627 bp, 11 predicted proteins | sample TARA_A100001201 | Tara Oceans TARA_A100001201 (sample SAMEA2619872) | marine metagenome | biome: marine biome (ENVO:00000447); feature: surface water layer (ENVO:00002042); material: "saline water (ENVO:00002010), including plankton (ENVO:xxxxxxxx)" | depth 5 m | reverse complement strand
TCATTTTCAATCTCATGAAATATCTCATTTTATGGCGGCTTTTTTTTTTCTATGGACCATATAGCATCTAAAATTCACCTAGTACAAACTAGTGTTTAAACCATACAAGAGCATTCATTTATTACAATTCGGTTAAATCGCTGATAATATCGTTCTGAGGTTGGTTTGTTATTTAGTATAAGCAAAAAGCTGTACTTTTCGGACCATGCTATCTTTAGCACTTCATTCTGTTGTTCTTTTGTTAAATCTGCCATCAGTTCCTCTTTGATAGAATCTAATTCTTTCTTGTTTTCGGTTCGAAACAGATAGACAGAGCTAGTATTGACTCTAAATGTGAGTGGTAGTTCGTTGTACCTCTGGCTTAATATCCACACACTACATCCCGCACTACCTTCGCCCTCTGGATTAGTCATGCAATGTCTTCTATTTAGTATAGCTTTCATCATGGTGCTGCTTTTCTTTATTTGTTTGATAACATCATCCAAGACGATGAGGCAATTATTGTTTTCATCATCTTCCTTCTCACTGTCTATTATGTTTTGCAATATCTCATCGCTATATTTACTAAATACTCTATTTTCATTTAAATTAAGCTTATTCATGGGCAGGCTTTGTAAAGATGCTGAAATGAGGTAAATGTGGTCGAAGTATTTGTAATAGAACCTGGGCTGGTCTGGTTTCTTCTTTGTTGGCCTACTAACAAGCATAGCAAGAAAAAGAGATGACTTGCCTGAACCGGCGGCACCTACAATATAACTAAATGAGTTGATAGCCTCTAGTGGAGGAGCAACCTTGTAGGCTACATTTTTGGTATCGTCCACATTCTGGGATATCAACGGGATGGTTGGAAGTTTACTATTCTGAATAATTTTCATTATCAATTATGAACTTATAACATTTAAATTTTAAAATTAATTTCTGTATAAGGAGCATATAACAGAAATGAATATTGAAAATTCACTCCCCATGAGCATGCGATACACAATTACCGGGTCAGATGCTATTCCCTCTAGAACCAAGCTAAATAGGTTTGACGCAACTAGTTCAGAATATGCAAGTAACTCTAACAATAAGATTTTAATACCAGTTCAAGCGGATGGCTTTATTGACACTTCTAAATCGTATCTATATTTAAAGGTTCAGTCTAATCATACATCTGCTGGCAATCACGAAATAAATTTCGATGGCAATGTGGCAGCTATCATCGACCGTTTAGAAATTTCAGTATCTGGGTCATCTGGCAAAGTCGAGACCCTTGACCGTTATAATGTTTTCCATTTGTATGATCAAATTTGGAACTCGGGACCCGAAGATCTCACATATCAAGAAGCTGTAAACGGAGGATCACAGCCTGCTTTGGATTGGAAAGCGAAAGGGTATGCATTTGAAAAAACAGGTGGGCACAGCAATAAACCCGATCATCACACATTAGCATTAAAATTAAAATCAGGGTTTCTCTCGTCATATTTTAATAAAGCACTGCCCCAAGGTCTACCACAGTTCACTATTGAAATCACACTCGCTGATGGACTCCAAGCTTTCATAGCTAGTGACGCAGATGTTGCTGTGAATACTTATAAAGTTTCGGAATGTAGATTTTACGCTCCAGTGTATCAGATTTTAGATGACCAAATCATGGCACGATATGCGGCACAGATTCAGCAGCAGCCTACAATGTGGGTATCTCAATCATTTAGTACCATTATCAATACAGTCGCAGCAATTGCTAGCAAACAAACTCTACAATTAAATGCATCGTTTAGGTCTCTAAATGGCATGGTGACATTGATGCGACCCAGTGCCAACATGAACGATAAATCAAAAAATGTTCTAACAGCATTCAATTTAACACGTGTAACCAGGTATCTATATAGGATAGGTGGCCAGCAGTACCCTCAAGATGAAATTACTATCAATTCAGTTGAAACTACCAGCGCCGGCCTTGACATCTCACGCGCTTACATGGAAGCATCAAAGACGCTAGCACCTCACGGACACTCACACTGTAAAACAACAGCTGTTACACAAGCAAGTTTTTGTAAAGCTGACGCTACCGGTGATGCTGTTGGTGCTGGCTCGATGAGCATCAGTTTAACTAGGTTTGCAGATGAAAGGCTTGTAAACTTAGGATTAAACACCGCCGGCAATTCCGCTCCTTCTACAATAGAGATTGATTTCGGTGCTAATGCGCCAGCTGCGCAAGACGCTACTACCTTCTGTTTGTACGATTGCGTATGGGTTATGAATCCTAACGGTCTAGTTGAACGAAGTTTTTAAATAATAGAGCGTAAAGATATAAAAAAATATAGTATAGTATTAATAAATAACATGGATGATATTGACCATAATAATAATAATATAGAAACCGACACTAGTAAAACCGACATGCCATATAGTGCAGAAGAGTTGATGAATGCAGATTTTAATGACCCTAACATTGACTACAGAGCAAAACTATTTAAAAAATATGAAGATGTCGAGCTAGATGACTACACTGGTATTGATGATTACATTGATGATGAAGATAAAATAGCATTGATAAGGTATTGTTCAAATATTGTAAAAACAAATTATGATTCCTATCCAGAACCGATGAGCGATATAATCGTAAAAAAAATGTATTATGATGTTGTAAAAAATATGAATAAAGATGATTATTTAGAGGAAAAGAAAGCTTTGAAAAACATGTCAAGACTAGACCAGGAGTTACAAAAAATCAAGGTTGAGCAGTCTATTGAATATGCTTTAAAATGAAACATAAAATTATAAGATCTTAAAAAATAATAATATGATTTAGTAATAATGTCAAATGTCAAAATTTTACGATTAAACAATTGTACCAACAACCCACGCGTAATTCAAGACACAGATAAATCGGGCTTTAGATACAATTTAGACCAGGATATGATTAATAATGGTCGCTGTTTAGTTGAAGTCATCTCAGGATGGTCCCAGATCACGCAACAGACGTTAACTGGTGCTAATGTTACCGCAACAGCTCGCATTGTTCCAAACAATATCCCACAATTAGTTATAAGGTCTAATATATTACAAGAAGGCGATGAAACATTGACGGGCGGTTCTGGAACAATATTGGGCACAATGAGTTTAATCAATACAACAGCAGCAGCGGCAACCGTGACGGGTTCTACAACATCTAATAGTGCGTCATTTAATCAAAATGACTCTTTGAGCTTCGTTTGTGAAAGATTACCGTCACAGATTCATTTAGAAAGATTGTACTGGTCTGATGATCCAGCAACTCCTACTAGCATACCAACTTTAAAACCAGCCAACAATATCAGCTTACTCAACCCACCTCTGATACCGTTTGAGGTTACACTCAAATTAACTTTCTTAGATATGGAATAAAATCTCTGGTTACCCCCTTGATATTGAAATCATGGTCTACATTCACAATAAGTTTGTTCCAAAAACAGAGCATTCATGGTCTATGCAATTTCGCACATATTTTGAATTGCATTATTATAATAGAAATCATTATAATAATACAACTTGAATAATTATGCAGACCATGCAAGACCATTAAAATCTTATGTTCTCATATGGATCATGTTTTTTAGGTTCATAGAAAGGCTCGTTAACAACTTCTTTTACCGAATCTTTGATCATTTGTTTTGTTTCAGTATCCTTAATTTGTTTTTGCATTTGTCTCCGTTTCTCGTTCGCAGCTAATAATTTCTTAGTAGCTTCTATTTGAGCTGGTGTTCGCGGCTTGCTGCTACGTTTATCTATTTTCCCGTTCTTTTTTGTAACTAATACTTTACCTAGTTCTATTTCTTTTTGTTCTTTCTCTTTCTCTAATTCAATTTTCTTAATGTCCCTCTGTGTTAGAGCTGGATTTTTCACTTTTTTATAATTACCATCTTTATCTGGTACCATGTATATAACCTTTTCTTTGACAACAACTTTTTTTGCCAGCTTCTCTTCTAGCGGCTTTTTAGGTCTTCCCCTGGGCTTTTTATTACAGACTGGGTTAACGTGCTCTATTACTACATCATCTTGTACATCATCTTTTACATCATCTTCACTTTTAGATCGAGCTTTAGATTTCCTAGGTTTTCTATTTTTTTTTGCTGGCGATGGTGGTGCTGAAGAAACAGTAGGGGATTCAGGAGGGGCAATTGTTTCATCGGAATCTGAAGTAATACTGTGATCTGTGTTTTCATTTGACATTTGTTATTAAATACTATATTAATTATTAATATATGCTTTATAACATTAAAAATTAATTATTAAAATGAATGATTTACTTTTTACCCATTCTCTCAAGCACTGCATCTATAATTAACCGTTTGCCCTTATGCTCGAGATTTGTGTCTTCATTAACAACGTCATTGTTAGACTGCCTTAATATTGCATTTGGAGTATATGGTTGATTTCTCATTGCATCTGTCCCAGTAGTGATACCACGGGGTACAATCTGCCTCTGTTGAACTCTAGAATTATTTAATGGATAGACCATAAAACCCATTGAAAGTTCGTAATTGATTCCATTAAAGTTGATTAAATTATCATTTTGATCAGTGATTTTAAGGTCAAGCGCATCAATGTTATTATGAAGTAAGGTGTGTTGCCTGCTGTCATTCTGGTTTAAATATATGATATTACCACTATTGACATCCACTGAAACTTTCTGAATTGTTGTGCTGAAGCCTGAGCGAGTACTAAAGACCATATTAGATGAAGCACTAGACTTAATAAATAAGCTGTGTACTGTCGCAAGGTCTACTACATTATTGCTCGTAACAGATGCGCCGGCTGCAACAATGCTATTATTATCTACATCAGGGGCAAAACCACAGATCTTAGCTGCACTTGACAATCCCCACCTAATGGTCTGTGTGGTTCCAGATGTATTTGTTAATGTTAATTTCATTGTAAATTTATTATACGTTGCATCAAATGGGAAACTTGGATCGTTATTAATAGTTGTTACAAGCTCATTCACATCATAGTTTTTAGATGGAAATGTGAACAACTGGTCTACATCATAATAAATTTCGTTGTTTTTCACATCCGCACTTACGTTATAGAAACTGTATGGAATCTCGCCGGAGAGGATAATTTGGTGTATTTCTTCATTATTGGGATTTATTTTAATAGGCTCAGCTAGATCTATGAAAAGATGTGAATTTAATGATCCCTCTCTATCTGCATCTTTACTACGGATGTGAACAACATATTGTCTTAACGGCTGTATGATTTGGTCATTCATTTATAATCTTACATCACAGAATAAAATGAAAAAATATATTACATAATAATTATAATGTCTAATAAAAGTTTTATAGACTATGAAAATTCACAACTAACAGCTTTAGAGCGTAGTTTTACACCAGCCCAACAAAGACAGTATAGTGAAGAAGTTCAATATATTCGATACTTATTAAAATTGTTAGATCAAACTGAATCTCAGAAACCAACTACTAAAGCCGAAGCTACCCAAAAAAAGAAAGACGAAAAAAAGATCAAAGACCAGGTTAAATTTACATTTAAACAAATATTAAACAGTTATGCATTATCTAAATCAACTGATTTAACGCACAATACGATTGATGATGAAAGTATCGTCGATGCTAAATTTAGTAAAGCATCTGATAAATTTTACAAAGGTGGGAAAAGTGCTGCTGATGATTATCTAGCAGAACAGGGTTTAGATGATTGGAAAATTAATGAAGAACTTTCTACAGAACATGGTTTGGTCTTGCATAATGAAAAGATTGGTAAAACAAAGATAGCGTTTAGAGGTACTGATAAACGAAATTTAGGTGATCTGGACACTGATGTGCGTATCTATTTTGGTACAGAACAAAACAGTGCTCAATTTAAAGAAGCTAGAGAGCAAACTAGAGAAGCTATTAAAGTTTATGGTAAAGAGAACACTTCAACGACTGGATATTCTTTGGGAGGTGCCAAAAGCTGGACCATGGGTAATGAATTCGGAATAAATTCAACTGGATTTAACTCATTCATAGGCAAGAATATGGTAAATCGCCCAGATGTATACACAGATGGTGCCGAACATCTTGTTTATAAAACGCAAGACGATATGCCCAGTATTCAAACAGCTTATTTGGATGGGAAAAATAACACTGAAGTAAGAGTGATACCAACGAGAGGAGGTAAAATGAAGGCGTTAAATCCATATACTGCTCATAAAATAGACAATTTTCTGTCAAATGAAGGACGTGTAAATGATGGTGGAATTTTAAAAGAAAAATTAGCTAACCTAGCTAATCATGCAGTTAAACATGGTGAGCTAAATGTTTTTAATGACATGGTACGAGTCAACAAACGAATTAGAGTACCTCATCAGGGAGCGCCTGATACATTTGTAACTGAAGAGCAATTCGAAAATAGAGCCGGGCCCATTAGTTCTCACATTGATGAGATGCACGCGCAAAATAAGTTTACGATGGATGATAGGCTTGCTGCTAAAGCGCGGTCTAGGCAGCGCTTAATAGATGAAGATTTTGAGGTACGTGATCGTGATGATAGTGGACTAGTAGAAAGGCATGATAGTGACTTGTTATTAGACCACATGACTGCGGAACATAAAGATTTTATGGGAGAACTAAAAGATTTTTCTGAGTATTCTGGAGCAACACAGCACCAATCTAAATCAAACCAGCAATCAACAAAGATTCCCAAGAAGAACATAGCGAACGGTGATGACTTGTTATTAGATAGGATGCTTGCGGAACATTCAAATTTTGACGCAGACTTAATGGGTCAACTCAAAGATTTTTCTGCGGAAGTTCAAACAACAACTTACCAATCTAATCTAGACCAGCAAACACGAGCATTGCCTAAACCTCATCTTCCAAAGAAACCAATATCTAAAAAAATTGCAAGCGAACTAAGCGACACTAATCAACATTATAATCAAGAAGGTTTACCTGTTGATCCACTAGTATCATCAGGCTTAGGAATGGGTAAACAGAATTTGAAAAAGGAAGAACTCCAAACAGAATTAGATGCATTAAATGATCAATTAGAAGGGTTTGATGCTAAGGAATTTGAAAAGACTTCTAAAGAGGCAATTGACGCATCTAAAGGTACAACAAGAGAGGCAAAAGTGCGAGCTGAAATTATGGAAACAAGACGGGCAAATGATAGACGAAATGCGTTAAAGCAACAACTACAAGAGATAGCAAAACCACAACCAGAGATAAATGCACCCAGTGATACTAGCACTCCGCCAATAGAGACAAAACCAGTAATTAAAGTAAAAAGTAGAACACTTGCACCTAAAACAAGAGCTGAGATAACAGGGCTGCGGTCTAAGACAAATCCGCCTTTAGAGAGGCCAAACAGCAAATCAAGAGCATTACAACAGCAAACCAATAGATTAGAAGACCAACTACAGATTGATACAACCCCAGATACAACCGCACCAGCTGCACAACCTAATCCAGATTCATTCACAGAGTGGGCAAATAGAAATAATGTAGAAGCAACAGATCATAAAAAGACATTGTGGGAATTAAGTGGCGGTGAATTAACTGAAGAAGAAAAGCAAGGCTATGAAAAGGCTGATACATTTAATGAGGAAAAAGATCTAGATGATTTTGCTGATTTGGATAAACAGGGTCGACAAGAGCAATTAGAAGAGCATTCAAAAGTTCAGAATCAAATGGAAACTGAAATTAATAACTTAGATAATTCAGGTATACGCTCAACTGGTAGATCATTTGGAATGGAAGTAGCGAGAGGAGTTCACCCAACTAACTTAGCTATAGGATATTTAACCGGCAAAGCTGCGGAATCATTTATGACAAATTATGTAGATCCAACAATATCACAACCAAAACCACTAAGAACGTTTGAAACTGGCGCAGTTGCGGGCGGATTGACATCAATGATTTTGGGCACTCCAATGATGCCCGAGGTAATAGCTGGCGGCGCTGGATATCTAACAAATAAGTATGCAAGTGAAGGAATATACAAAGGTTTGAAAGCTCTAGGAGCATCTGATGATGTAGCAGGAGTTACTGCCTCTACTGGTGGTGGTGCTGCAGCTGGTGGAGTGGCTGGTTTTCTTGGTGCATTTGCTGCTGGTGCTGCTACTGGTGCAGAAGAGGGTGGGCTGGCTGGACTAGGTGTAGCTAGTCTTGAAACTGGTGCTATTGGTGCTGCTATTGGTGGCATTGTTGGTCTCGGGGCATATGCATGGGGTAAGGTGTTTGGTTAACTTAAAAGAAAAATAACTTAGTTAATAACAATGATGCAAAACTCAAAAATAAGCGCAAGATTCATATCCGGTCTTAAAAAGTATGGTTTGACATATGATGATGTTCAAAAGGATTGGTTCTATATGGGAGGGGAATCCGGTATACATTATAAGCATTTCAGAAAGAATTATCCGGATGATGCAACACCAGAGCATGATAAATTCTGCCTATGTGGTCATCACATTAAACATAATTGTTGGATATCAAATGGTACCGATGTGTTGACGGTTGGTGAATCTTGTATTAATAGATTCTTTAAGAAGACTATAAAATGTTGCGATGTTTGTAAAGTGGCACATAGAAATAGACGTGACAATGTTTGTAATGCATGTAGAAAAAGGATTACATTTAATGATGTCAAGACAATCATACATTTTGATTAGACGAGGTCAGCAGAATAATTTTACTCAGTGAGAGGGTTATAGGTGTTAGTTTATTGGTTATATCTTGAGATTTATAGCCTCATGCACTGGCACAACTCGACCTATTATTAAGATATTGTGCGAGTTGTGCCACAAAAAAGTCGAGTTGTGCCACAGAGCATAGAGACCATGGAACAACATCTTTGCATTATACCTAAGACACAGCCGGCTCTATTATGCACAATCATACAACTTCAGTAATACAGGATTCCTCAATTTATGGAGGTTTTTTGTTTTCTACTGCACGAAAGTCAAACATTATCTTATAACCATGTCACTGAATAATAATACCTTAAGCATAGTAATAATAATGTGGTACTTTAACAGCCGGTATACAGATGAGGAAAAGAACAGAGCTATGACGATACTGAACTTTTACCAATCCAAATTAACCCAACTCGAGAACCTGCAAGTCGACACACCGGTAGAATGTAGTGAGAAGACAGACCGGATCAAGATGGCAATCAAATGCATACAGTACTATTATGACATCTATGATTAATCCCTGACATACCCCTTGAAAATGAAATTATGGTCTCAATTCGTTTCGAATCCTGTAAAAAAGCAGAGGGTGTGTGGTCAATAAGCTGACTGGCACCTAGATCCACATGCCATGCTGCTGTTTGCATTCCATTGTGAATTTCAGCCGGGAACCTGCCTACATGCTAGCCCGGGGTAGCAAATGGAGCAGCCCAAGCCAAGCCGAAAGGCCGCCCCCGCGAGGCTGGCCATGCAACTTCCGTGCCGGCAACCAGGTTGGTGCCTGGTTCCATCGGCCATTTTGGTGTTTCACGCTCAATTCAAAAAATCAGCCGGCAGCCTGCCTGTGCTCCTGTCCTGGTCGGCAAATGGGAACGCCGCGCTGCAACCCAGAGGGCGCTCCTCCGAGGCTGGCCATGCTGTTTCCGCGCCGCCGAGCGACCTGGCACCTCGTTCCAATGGCCATCCTGGTTTTCGGGCACGTTCAAAAAAAAAAAAAGAGCTGACCCAACCCCCTTCAAGGGGGTTTGGGGTTTTGGGTTCGACCGTTGAAATGACTGGCTGAGGTCGGACTCCACAAACCAATCAATGCAAGTAGACTCGGGTACAATGCCGCTCGTGATCGTCGGGCATCAGATGGATTTCAATGTTCAACAACGCCACATCCGTAAATTTATCGAAGACAATACAGTATCACTATACGAAATGCAGATGAATAATGCGCACGATGAACTCGAAATCGTCAGAGACTATTTTGTCAAAGCACGTGAGAAACAGCTTAAAGCAGAGCATTTCGTGATTTGGCGCAACTCGATGACCGCGGATACCGAGTATAAGTTTCCGCGGCCGAATGGATTCTGGGCTAAGGAGAATCGTATCGACATGGGCGCACTCGACCTCTCGAAATGTACTGTCACTGATAAGAATCAGGTTGAACCGAAGACATTCAGGGAGACAATGGCCCGCAAAAACAAACGTCGTAAGCAAGAAGAAGCTGATTCATTTATTGATCGATCTGCTAATTATGAAAACCTGAATCAATTTCAACTCGGTGCTCAGAAGAGGAAGAAAGAAGACCAAATTGCGACATGCAAAAAGGATCTGCAAATCCTTCACAATAAGATTGATGAACTGATGGAAGACCTCGATAACATGCAAATGTCCACTCTAACACTTAATGGTGCCACCAACATGATCTTCCATGATATGGGCCCGAATCACACCGGGAAGGTTCAAACCCTTCAGCAGTTCTTTATGAAGCTGACAGCAATCATTTCGATGAAGAGCGAGCTCGACAACCATACGAGTGATCTTAAGAAGATAAAAGATATCAAAGGCCTGCACATATTACATCTGTTCACACCTGACCATGCATTTAACAGATTCCCGGAATCAAGCTGCCCAGAAAAAAGAACTTTTGAAGATTCAAAAGGAACGTGAAGAGCAGCGTAAAATTGAAGATATGAAAAGACAAAAGAAACGCGAACAGGAAGACGAAAATCTCAAGAAAAAACTTTCGCTGGTGTTGTGATCAAAAATTAACCAACCGGGTCTCAGTGAACCACTTTGGGTTTTGTGCTGTGTTGTAAATTTCAGCCGGCCGGCTTTCTGCGCGCTGGCTCCGGGTAGCAAATGACACCACCCCGCTCAAGCCAAAAGGGCGCCCCCCCGAGGCTGGCCATGTAGCTTCCGCGCCAATAAGCAGGCTGGGTACCCGGTTCCAATGAACCACCTTGGTGTTTTGTGCTGTGTTGTAAATTTCAGCCGGCCGGCTTTCTGTGCGCTGGCTCCGGGTAGCAAATGACACCACCCCACTCAAGCCAAAAGGGCCCCCGAGGCTGGCCATGCGGCTTCCGCGGCGCGAATCTCGCTCAAATTTGGCAATGAAAATTGCCTGCCCAGCCCGGGGGGGCGAGCTGAAACCACACGATAATTATTACACATTGGGACGTGTAATGGTCTAAGTTTATAGGGTTGCATACATGCTTACATGCGCATGCACTGTGGCACAACTCGGCATATAAATAAGAAAACAAATATTTTTTTGTCGAGTTGTGCCACAGACTGTAATAGACCATCATATTAATAAAATTAGGTAGTCTACCTGTCATTTAGATGGAATTTTTATGTATATGAATTCAAATTTGAAATATTGTTTGCTAGACAACTTAGATATATCTATTTGACAATTTAAATTTGAATTGAAATTAGATGGGGGGGCATTTAGGTCTAAGCTGGACGGTGAAATTAGGGGGGCCGTTGGTTTTTAAAAATAATCAATTATTTGCTAGACAACTTAGATATATCTATTTGTCAATTTAAATTTGAATTGAAATTAGATGGGGGGCGCGTTTAGGTCTAAGCTGGACGGTGAAATAAGGGGGGCCGTTGGTTTTTTAAAAAACAATTAGAAAAGTTAGACTTTTTTGAATTTGAATTTTAGACGGTGTGCTATTTATGGTCTATA
>TARA_A100001201_G_scaffold143445_1_pt1 | contig 11652 bp, 22 predicted proteins | sample TARA_A100001201 | Tara Oceans TARA_A100001201 (sample SAMEA2619872) | marine metagenome | biome: marine biome (ENVO:00000447); feature: surface water layer (ENVO:00002042); material: "saline water (ENVO:00002010), including plankton (ENVO:xxxxxxxx)" | depth 5 m | reverse complement strand
ATATAACTAATACAACTAATGAAGTAGAAATATTATTTCAAGCTGTTCAAACAGACACTTTTAGCAATAGTCCTAGTTTAGTTGAAAAATTTCAAGGATATCATGCTGCTACTACTGTTAACATTGGTGGAGGCAACTCTGTAGAAGAATGTCAATTTGGATCAGTTGGAACAAGTCTGGATGGCTATGATTTGCTTAAAATAAGTGGAGGCTCTAGAGTTCGAATGGTTTGCACTGCGGTTAATTCTGGAACAGCTACTTTTACTATATTTAAAATTGCTTAATTATGCGTAGAAATAGATCTAAAATATTAGCTCATAAAAGTGTAATTCCTAAAAAATCAAAGATTTTTTCAAACGGATCTTTTGTTAATTTAAGTAAACATAATAGAGTTTGTATATCTCGAAAGCTTGGTGGGATTGGCGATGTTTTAATGGCTACTGTAGCTTTAAGGGAATTTAAAAGAGAAAATGCAAACTGTCATTTAACATTTGCTATTGATGAAAAAAGTACTTGGGATAATACTTATGGAAAACTTTTAATTGGGGCAGATTTTATTGATAAGATTATTGATAAATCTAAAATTAGAACGGAACGTTTTGAATATTATAGAGATATTACTAGTTGTTGCATAGAAGAAGAAAATTCAAATCCAGATCCGCGAGGCAGAATTGAGATTTTTTCTTCTCATATTGGTGTCAATAAAATAAATAATTACATTCCTTTTTACAAAGAGACAAATGAAGAAAAAGAAAAACATGATAATATTTTTTTAGAATATAAAAATAAAAATAAATTTTTTATACATGTAGCAAGTAATGAAGGGAAGAGATCGTGGGGAAGAGAAAATATTAAAAATCTTATTTATTTAATAAATCAGAAATACAAAAACTGTATAATTTTTGTATCAGATTTTAATAATAGATCTTTCAGATGGGAAAGTATAAAAAATGTAATAAATGTTTCATCTTTAGACATTAGAGAAAGTGCTTCATATATTAAACGGTCCGATCTATTTATAGGGCCAGATTCAGGATTAATGCATTTGGCAGCTGCTGTTAAAAGTAAATCTTTAGTTATTTTTGGATCAATTCCTCCAGAAAAAAGAATTAGATACTACGATACTCATAGCTCAATTAGAATGGACGAGTTAGGATGTATTGGATGTTGGTACAAGCCTTGTCCATATAATGTGAAGTGCATGAAAGATTTAAGTGCAGAAAGAGTTTTTAATAAAGTTAAGGAGATGATATGAAAAAATTATCACATTACAAAACAAAACATATAAGAAAAAAGGGAATTCCATTTGAAGTAAGAATTGGTACTTGCGATGAAAATGTAATTGATGAAGTTGTAACAAACGATTGTTATAAATTAGAATCCATTAATCTTAGAGAAGCTCCAAACATAATTGATGTTGGAGGGCATATTGGTGCTTTTTCAAAGTATTGTGCTTGGAGATGGCCTTATTCTCAAATACACACTTTTGAAGCAAATTCAAGCAATTGGGAATTGATCGAAAAGAATATATCAGATATAAAATATAAAGTAAATTTGTATAAAGGTGCTGCGGTAGGAAAAGTTCCTAAAAATAACAAACTAGTCATAAATAAAGCTCAGGCAAATGAAATTACAGGTGGCTGGGGAATTATTTTTGATGATAAAGCAGAAGTAGTAGAAACTGATACTTGTGCAACTTTAAAAATTGATACTTTTTTTAATTTATCTGAAATCATTAAAGATATGGATAAAGTAGATATTTTAAAATTAGATTGTGAAGGATCAGAATTTTCAATTTTAAAACATTTGTCTAAAGAAGAAATTTTTAAAATTGACTATATAGTATGTGAAGTTCATTGCGGAGCACTACCACATCACGATTGGACTTATGGTGAATTTAGAAAATTAATATTAGATAATTTTATTTGCCCAGAGTTAGAAAATAGACCTACTTATCATAATCATGATATTTTTAATATTGTAGCTTGCAATAAAAAACTTTTACCTTGAGCTAGTTATGAAAATTGAAATTCCCATTGTTCGTAGATTAAAAAATTCTAATGGAAATCCAGGAGATATATTTATTGCAGAAGGGCTAGAATATATTTTTGAAAAAATAAACGAAATTAATTGGATTTATTTAGATAAATTTAATCAAAAAGATTTTACAGAAAATTTAAAAAAAATAAAAGTTGACACTATTTTTATTGGGGGAACGCCTCAGTACAATAATTACGATTATTGGAAATTTTGGTACGATAAAGAACTTTGGGAAATTGCTGAAAAAGAAAAATTAAAAGTTGTTGCGATTGCTGGTGGATCTGGGTATCCAGATCCGAGAATGTCTCCAGAAGAATTTAGTTCTGATTGCTTATCTTCTGAAACTACAAAAAATATTCTTTCTTTAAGAAAAAAACAAGGAGTAGATTTTACAACAAGAGATCCCCATAGTCATAAACTTTTAAATGATTTTGGAATAAGAAATATATTATTACCTTGTACAGCTTCTTGGGTGTTCAAAAAACATAAGAATCTTATTGAACCAACTGAAGATTATTTTGTTTTAACTCCTTCAAATTGGACAGCTATTCCAAGTAAATATTTTAAAGATTGCAATAATAAAGAAAAAGAATCTTTTGAATATTATAAAAGTATTTATGATGAAATGGAAAAAAGATGTTTGAAAACTTTAATTTGCTTTCATTCTGAAAAAGAATACAATTATTATAAAAAATTTCTTCCAAAAGAAAAGTTATTTTATACAAAATCATGGAAAGAACTATTAGCATTTTATTCTAAATCTAAAGGAATCATAACAGGAAGACTTCATGGAGCGATCCCATTTTTAGGACTTGATAATCGAAAATGCCATTTAATTGCTGTAGATACTAGATACTCAGCTACTGAATTTTTTGCAAGTATAACTAAAAGCGTTTATTCTGATTCTCCTAAATATATTGTAGAGCAGTTTATTTCTGGACCGCTTACTCGGGTTCAAGATTTAGATGAATATGAAAAAATTTATTTAAAAATAGTTAAAAAATGTTTTGAAAACATTGGACAAAGAAAATAATATGAGAATATGTTTTGATTTAGATAATACTTTATGTACTGGTGCACCATATGAAGAAGCTGAGCCTTATTATTGGGCTGCAAAGCTATTGCGTCTTTTGAAAGAAGGTGGACATACAGTTATTATTTATACTGCTAGAAAAATGTCTACTGAAGATGGTAATATAGGTAGAGTAAATAAATCAATTGGACTATTAACTTTTAATCAACTAGATAAATGGAATTTCGTATATGACGAAATTTACTTTGGAAAGCCTGCGGCGGACATTTATATTGACGACAAAGGTTTAAATTATATTAATTATGAACAATTATTAGAACATTTAACAGGAGAATTACAATGCCTACAATGAGTGGAAAATCATACAAATCAGCAACCCCTAAAGGATATGGAAAGAAAAAAGCTGCACCTAAAAAGAAAAAAGATAATAAGAAAAAGAAAAAACCAGCTATGAAAAAGAAAGCAGGTAAAAAATCTTCTTATAAATAGGAGGCTGCTATGGCTAAAAAACCAGATCCTAAAAAGGGTACAGGTAAAAAACCAAAAGGTAGTGGGCGAAGACTTTATACTGATGAGAATCCAAAAGATACCGTCAGGGTAAAGTTTTCAACCGCTAAAGATATTAGAGAAACTTTTAACAAAAAAGCTTTTAAGGCTAAAAGCCATAAAAGACAATCTCAAATCATTAATTTAGTACATCAAAGAGTTAGGGCGGCTCATGCTAGAGCTAAAGATCCTGCAGTTAAAAAACGTCTTAAAAAAGCCTTAGATTATGCTGTGAAACGTAAAGAGGCTTCTAAAAAGAAAACTATTGCAAGGAATAAAAAGAAATGAATTTAAAAAACTGGTCAGCTATTTTTATAGAGAATAGTGCAGTGCCAAGGATATTATCTATAATTGCTCCAATTGATATTTCTGCAATAACAATTGGACCTTTTGTATTTTGTAGAAATACAATTTCTGAAGTCACAAAAAATCACGAAAATATACATTGGCAGCAATATTTAGATCTTGGTATTTTTTTGTTTCCTATTTTATATTATTTTTATTATGCTAAGTATTTCTTTTTGACTGGGGATAAAAAAGCAGCGTATTATTTAATTCCATTTGAAAGAGAAGCATATGCTAATCAAGAGGATTTAGATTATTGGAAAAATAGAAAACGTTTTTCTTGGTTAAATTATAGAGGTTTAAAAAATGACTAAAGTTATCAATTACAATAAAAAAACATCAAAAGAATTAGGGTGGCAACCAGATTGGTTTGGTTGCGAGGAGATTAACGATGAGCTTACAGAAAAAATTAAAGAGTTTCAAAGAGAAATGGGCATCCAAGCTGATGGAATGTGTGGTCCGGGTACCTTTCGGAGAAAGTTTAATGAACGTGCTGAAGAACTTGAAAGAAGCGATTCAGATCCTAATTATAGTGACCACATTATATGTCATGGTAATGCTGTACCTATTGAGTGGGATAAAGTGGTTCTCTGGACAGACGAAGGAGGACATAAAGCAAAAGAAGGAAACTACAGGCAAGTCACCGGAAAACGAAATATAGATCTATTTGTTACACATTGGGATGTATGTCTTTCTTCTGGAATTTGTCAAAAGGTTCTTGATAAACGAGGCATATCAGTACATTTTTTAATTGACAACGATGGTACAATTTACCAAACTCTTGATACTACTCATATTGCTTGGCATGCAGGATCTGTAAACAACAGATCCGTAGGCGTTGAAATTGCAAACGCTTACTATCCGAAATGGCAATCATGGTATAAACGAAAAGGTTTTGGAGAAAGAGAAGTTTTAGAAGACTCTATAGTTAACGGACGAACACTAGAAACTCATCTTGATTTCTATCCTGTTCAAAAAGAAGCTCTAAAAGCTTTAGCTAAAGCTATAAATAAAGGGCTAGGAATACCTCTAGAAGCTCCTCAAAATTTAAATGGTAGTCAATATACTGATACACTCTCAAAGCCTAAATTAAAGGAATTTAAAGGCTTTATACATCATTATCATCAAACCACAAAAAAGATTGACTGCGGTGGATTAGATTTAGTTAAATTGATGAAAGAGTGTAAATAAATGGAAGCGAAAGCAGGTGAATGGTTTTCCTTAAGATGGGATATTGTAGACTTCTACGATCCTATTTCTTTTGAACAGTATGACAGCGCGCCTCGTTTTTTATTTGCCGAACAGGATTCAAAACAGATTGAAAGTGAAATTATAAATATTTATGATCGAATTAGATTAATCAGTATTGAAGTAACTAGCGTTTTTATTCAAGAGCAAGATATTAAGCTGCCAACTCACTATAGGGTTGGCGAATTTATGCCTGGAGATCAACCAAAATACGACGCTTGGTTGGCAAAACATCATAGTATTATTTACACTGCTTCTGAAAAAATTAGAAACAAAGAGCAACTTCTTCAAAGAAAGATTTATCTAGATCATACTGCTAAGGTTATTAGACATGATATGCACAGTGGAATAAATACTTACTTGCCTAGAGGGCTTAACGGTTTGCTTGAAAAATTGCCGGAAAACATTATAAAAAAATATAAACTTGAAGCACAAATACATTTACTGCAGCAAGGCTTGGAGTATACTCAAAAAGTTTACAAAGGTGTACATGCTTTTACAGCATTAGTAAGAGATGGAAGTATTGAAAAAGAAGAATGCGATGTAGAAAAGCTATTAATTGAACATATTAAACTTTCAGCATATTCTAATAATGTAGAAATACTTTCTTTACCTAGAATGAAAGTACATAAAGTTTTATTTATTACAGCCCTAGACAATTTAATTAAAGGCGGTATTACAAATAATTTTTCTAAAAATAAAAAAGTTAAAATATATATGGAAAATGAAAACACTTTATGTATAGAAGATAACGGTGTAGGTTTATCTAAAAAAGATTTTATTAAATATTGTAAGCCATATTTTAATGAAAATGAAAACTATCAAGGATTAGAATTGAATATTGCAGTTGCGATTATTGAAGAACATGGCTTCAGTATAGAGCCAGAAAAATTAGAAGAAGGAACGATATTCAGAATTGATATAAAAGAGGGTAGGAAACATATTATAGACAATAGAGAGTGGAAGGGTTAATGCTTTTTTCTGATGGTTTAGTTTTAGTAGGAATATTACTTGTTGGAATGGGTGGCATTTCTTATGCAACTATAAGAAGATATAGAATTGATAACAATTCAAAATACAAACAAATACAACAAAAAAATGTTTACTTAGAGCATGCAGCTAAAATCATTAGACATGATATGCATTCTGGTATTAAAACATATATTCCGAGAGGAGTTATTTCTTTAGAAAGAAGAATACCTAATGAAGTAATTGAAAAATATAAACTAGGTCCATCAATGAGGCTTCTCAAAGAAGGGTTGGAACATACGAACAGAGTATATGATGGAGTGTATGCTTTTACAGATTTAGTAAAATCTGATAAGTCTTTACCTTTGCAACAAATTAATATTGGTACTTTTTTGCATCATTGCTTTGAAACAACAGCATACTCTGATCAAATTGATTTAGACTTAGATTTAAATTTAGAGGTTAATCCTTCTTTATTTTTTACAGCTATTGATAATCTAGTTCGCAATGGTTTAAAATATAATGACAGTAAGAAAAAGTATGTAAGAATTTATCTCGAAGGAGATAATACAATATGTATTCAAGATAACGGAAGAGGTTTATCTCAGAAAGATTTTTTAATGTATAGTAAAGCTTATTCTAGAAAAGAAAATCAAGATGAAAATGGTTCTGGTTTGGGATTAAATATAGCTCAAACTATTTTTCAAGAACATAATTTTGCTCTTACATCTCAAAAAATCAATACTGGAACAATAATGAGGATAATTTTAAATGAGCGAAATTAATAGCATACTTTTAATTGATGATGAAAATTTATTTCATCTAGTTTTTGAAGATGCGTGCAGCATCTTAGACATATCCCTAAATTTACAGTCAGTTTCTACAGCTGAAGAAGCAGAATCTATGTTTAAAAAGTATTACGAAGGAGAATCTGGTAAACCAGAGTGTGTGTTTGTTGATTTAAATATCATAGGTTCAGCTTTTGACGGAATTGAATTAGTGCGTAGAATTAATCATGTGTATGGAAATGGAGTTGTGATTGGTATTATTTCTAGTTCTTCAGATGAAATAGAAATGGAGAGAGCAAAAGAAGCAGGAGCTCAGTTTTGGATAATTAAATCTCATTTAATTGAACCTAGACTTGAATCTTTCAAAGCTGATCTTCAAGGATACAAAGAGAGAATTTTACCCTTTAAGGTTTATGCTCAATGAAAATAAAGCTTTGCGAAAAAGACGAACAGCAGTTTATTGATATTGCAAAAGAGAGATCAGTGTATCTTGAAGGTAATATTATTAAATTAATTGAACCAAGTAGTACATTTAGTGAGTACTTGGAAACTGCTTTAAAAGAGGACGTTAAAAGACGAGAGCAAAGACTTCAACTTACAAAGGTTATTCAAGATCAAAACGATGATTTAACTTCTAAAGCAAGCGAAAATTCTGCGTTAATGGATGAATTAAAAGAAGCTTTAAATGAAGCTGAAAATGCAAAAGAAGAAGCATTGAATGATTTAGATTTAGTTCAAAAAAAAACACAATTTGAATTAATTAACAGTATAGTTAACTACGCGTTATATGTTATAGTAGGTACAGGTATAATTACAACAGCACTTTATATTACAGCCATTTGGTTAAACTCAGGTGAAACAACTTTGATTGGAAATACTTGGAGCAACTTATTTGGGATTTTATTAACAAATAGTTTTTCAATTATTGGTACAATAATGGGTGTAAAATATGCTAATAATTCAGAAAATAGTAAAGGAGATTGAAATGGCTTATAAAAAAACAATGAAAAAATCAGGAAAAAAGAAAACTGCAGGAAAAAGATCTAAATTAGACGCTAATAAAAATGGTAAGATAGATAAAGAAGATTTTAAAATTTTAAGATCTAGAAAGAAAAAACCAACAAAGAAAAGGGGAGCTAAAAATGGCAGACAAAAGTAAAATGAAGTGTAATTCTCCTACTCGTTCAGACCGAGCAGGGAAAAAGAAAATGGTAAAAGCATGTGCGAATGGAAAAGAAAAACTTATTCATTATGGTGCTAAAGGTTATAAACATAACTATTCTAAAACTGCTAAACGTTCTTTTAGAGCACGTCACGGTTGCGATGGTGCAAAAGATAAAATGTCAGCTAAATATTGGGCTTGTAAAGATTTGTGGCCAAGAGGCAAAAAAACTAGCACTCCTAATGCTAAAAAAGGTGCTTATAGGAGGAAAAAATAATGGCTTGTAAAAATAAACCTACAAAACCTCAGCTTTATTCAAGGGTAAAAGCTGAAGCCAAACGCAAATTTCAAAGATACCCATCAGCTTATGCTAACGGTTGGTTAGTTAGAGAATATAAAAAGCGTGGTGGTGGATATAGAGAAGTGTGTTCAACTCCAAAGAAAAAGAAAAGAGGTAAAAAGAAATGAGTAAACGTTCTGGTGGTCTAACAAGATGGTTTAAGGAAGAGTGGGTCGATATTTCTAAGAAACGAAAAGACGGCTCTTATGCTCCTTGTGGTCGCAAAAGTGCAAAAACAGGAAAAGATAAAAATGGTAAAAAACGATCTTATCCAAAGTGTAGACCTAAAAAACGAGTATCTTCTAAAACTCCTAAAACTGCTGGAGAACTTTCTAAATCTGAAAAACAAAAGTTGATAAGAGAAAAGAAAAAGATTAAAGGTAAAAGATCAAAGTATACTTTGAGTCAAAAGAAAAAGAAAAAGAAAACTAGTTCGAGGAAAAAGAAATGATAAAATTTTATAATTCGTGAAATAAAAAACGTAAAAAAACCAGTTCGGTTAAATATAGCAATAATACAAGGAGACATAGAAATGTCAATAAAAGCAGAAAAACAACTAGCAGTACTACGTCATCAATTCGTAAAACTGCAAAAAGAACATCTACTGTGCGAGCAGCTAGTAACAGATCTAAAAAAAGATAAAGATACTCTTGCTGAAAAATGTAAAGAGCTTCAAAGTAAACTTGACGCTAAAACAAAAACAACTAGGAAAAGAGCTGTTAAGAAAAAAGAGGATAACAAATAATGTCTTTTGAATTAAGCGAAGCTAAATATATTGCTCTTTTAAGAAGAGTAAAAATTCTAGAAGAAGCTTATAATGATATGGCAACTGCTATAAACAATCTTGCTACTCAACAACAAGTTCAAGAACTGTTAGTAATCATTCAGTCAGATATAAAATCTTTTGAAGAAAAGCTAACAGCTCTTGAAAATAGGGTTATTGCTATTGAAGAAGAACCCTTAAGTTAATCTTTAAAATATAAAGGTTGTTGATTATTAAAACTAGAGTTATTTTTTTGTTGCTCTAGTTTTTTTATTTTGTTTTCTAGTTCTATTATTCTTTTGTTTGCTTTGTCTAAAGCATCCTTGAGATGTTTTGCTAGTTTGTATTGTTCTTGTAAGTCCATGATTTTTATCTTTCAGGTAAATATATTTAGTATATAACTTATTGGGCATTTGGTTTAAACCTATGGAATTCTACATAGGGTTCCCAATCGTCTGATTCTGGAAGCAAATCTTCCTTTGCGTAATGGACCCAAAGACCTTCTTTGTTTCCTTCAACTGCAATTGCTTTTTCTTGTAAAAGTAAACCGGCTACTTGCTCGCCGAGCCATTTTTTACCTCTAAGATCCCATTCTAAATTGCTTGATCTAGGATCAAAATCTAAAGACTTTACTTTTTTAGTGTCAACAGAATCAATGTCTTTAGCAAAAGATACTGTAAAGTGAGTGAAATGAGCACAGTGTCTCAACCATGTATAACATGCTTTTGGTAAAGTTTCTCTATTCACATTCTCTAAGAGCTGCTTTCCTCCAGGGATGGCTCTTCTAAGAATTTTTGTTTGTTTTATTCCTTCTATTTTTTTAACTAAGGATTGCTGATTGGAAACAGCTGATCTTTCAAGCTCTTTCATTGCTTGAGTTTTAGACATAGACATATAGTTTTTTCCTTTCATTAATAATTATTTTTCTACTAAGCTGAGTTATTTCGCTTATTTCAGTATTATTATAGCCTAGATATATAAGCTTCAGTAGATATTCCTGCCAAGGCGTTATTTTTATTATTGGGTCAGGAATAGTATAGTAATCATCTTTAAAATGATTACAAGATAGTTTTTCTATTTTTATTTTTTTAATTTCTTTTGATAATGCATATTTTAAATCTAAAACAAAATAATACTCTGTCATAAGAGGTCTTGATTTTCTAGGTATTTTTTTTATTTTATTAAGCCTGTCGAAAATAATGACTTTAAGTTCGTAATTTATATTATTTGTTTTTAACCAAATTTTAAGTTTTGTTAAAGCAATCTCTACATTTGAATCAATTAAAGAGAGCAAAGACAAGATAAAGTAGTTTGGATTTGATCTATTTGTTAAAGATTTATTTACAAAAATAAAAAAATCTTCTAAAAATATATATAGATTTAAAATTGCTTGATGCTCTAAAGAAAATGCAGCTATCCACAACTCTTTAAATTTTAAAGAGCTTAAAGAGTTAGGTAAATTTTTTTTAGGTATTTTTACTTTCTTGTACATCGACATAGGTCTTAAAAAGTTTAATCCAATCATCAATTAACATTGTAACGAGTATTGGCTTTCTATCGTCTTTTGTAATCGCAACAGGTATTTTTTCTTTGTCTTTGCAGTCTTCGGAAGCTTGATTCATGGCTGCTTTAATATTGCAACGTTTATGTCTTTTAGCTTCTACATGTATGTAGTCCATTTCTACATCTGCAATTTCTTCGCCGCCACCTCTAGTTTGACCTAATCCTCTTTTAGCGTTCATTTGAGCAAAATGAGAATTAAAATATTTTGCTAAGTCTCTTTCAAAATTAGCGCCCTTCAATCTAGCGCCTCTACCTCTGGATGCCATACATACTCCTGTACTTATTCATATTAATATTTTTGCTTTTAAAAGTAATAATATCGTCTATTATTCCATATTGCAAAGCTTCTTGCGAATTAAAGTATTTTACAGTTTTATCTTTAAAAAATTTGTTCCATAAATCCTTACTTATATTGCTGTTATTTATAATAGTCTTATCGTATCTTTCATTTAGCATTTCGTAGGCTTCATGTATTCCTTTAGAAGACTCTAAAGAATTCAAACCTTTTTGTGATTCCATTACAGTTTGATGATAGAAAAAAATAGTATTTGGAGTGCAAAGTTTATAATTTGCAGCACTCAAAACAATCAAACCAGCACTAGCGCACAAACCAGTTGCAATAACAGTAACTGGAGTATTAATACTGTTTATAGCATCGTAGATTGCGTAAGCATCCATTTGAGAGCCTCCTTCAGTATTCATAAGTATGGTGATTGGGTAAGAGGTTTGTAATTTATCTAGCTCCATTATTTGAGATATAATAGGCAAAGAGGTCTCATCATTAATTGGGCCCCATAAAGATACTATCTTATTTTGAGAACCAAAAAAAGTAACATCCATAGGAGACCATATTGG
>TARA_A100001201_G_scaffold40214_1_pt1 | contig 11666 bp, 12 predicted proteins | sample TARA_A100001201 | Tara Oceans TARA_A100001201 (sample SAMEA2619872) | marine metagenome | biome: marine biome (ENVO:00000447); feature: surface water layer (ENVO:00002042); material: "saline water (ENVO:00002010), including plankton (ENVO:xxxxxxxx)" | depth 5 m | reverse complement strand
GTATATGTTAAAAACGATAAGGGTAAAGTTGTTATCGTTCGCTTTGGTGATCCTAACATGAAAATTAAAAAGAACATTCCAGATCGCCGCAAGAGCTTTAGAGCAAGACATAACTGTGACAATCCGGGGCCAAGATGGAAAGCAAGGTACTGGTCATGTAAAGCTTGGTGATACCATGATTAAAAATGTAACTCCAACAAAACTGTATAAAATTAGCGATGAGTATAACCTTATCGTTATTGAGGATAGTGAGGGAGAGTTACATAACTTAGTTTTTTCTAATTCAGAAATATTAAAAGGCAGACTAAGGGGATCAAAATATTCAGATAAAGTGCCAGAGTATAGACTAAAACTTTTAGATTGTACGGAGGTGTTTGTCGTGTCTACTTTTGTTTCCCTTGTCGTAGGAATATTAACTGGATATTTTTTGTGGTAATTTGTAATTAACTTGAAAAACTTTGCCGCATCGACTATAATATACTGACTGGCGTTCAAATCTTAATAACTGATTTTGGTTATTCAACAAGTCACGCCATATTATTGCACTGGTATTTAGAACATCATAACTTTACAGTTATTCACCTTGTCATACCAGATTTTATTGAACAGGAGATATTGATGAGTTGGTTTCCACTTTGTAATTACACGCATTATTCACTTCTTCGTGGCTTTTCTAAGCCAGCAGAACTTGTAGCAGAATGTAAAAAGCGCGGTTATGTGGCCTGCGGGATTGCTGATTACAAATCTATTTCTGGCGCTGTATCATTTTATTCAGCTTGTAAGAAAAACGACATCATGCCAATTATTGGCTGTAGCTTTGATGGATTTAGTCTATTTGCTAAAAACAAAGACGGTTGGTATGAACTTATAGAACTTGTATCTTCAATTAAAGATGACGAGGTAGATCCTAAGCTGCTATCTAAATCTGTTAAAAGCGAAAACCTATTTAAAGTAAAGCCAAATAGAGAATTTCCAGAATCTTACTACGTACAAAAAGAAGATGCAGAACTTCACAGAATTCTTTTGTGTTCTAACCTAAAGTGTACTATGGCGAAAGCTAAAGACAAAGTTAAAGATACACCTCTACAAAAGTTTTTTGATAAAGATAATTTTTATCTAAAGGATCTATCCGCAAAAACCAGTGTCTTTGACGATATACTAGAGGAGTGTGAAGAGTATAACATTCTTAACAATCCAATGCTACCTACATTCCCCTGTCCAAACGGACAATCTGAAGAAGATTACTTGCGTAAACTTGCAAGAAAAGGCTGGAGTGAAAAGTTAGGTAAAAACATTAAGAAGGGTAGTAAAGAGTGGGATATCTATGGAGAGAGATTTAAGAAAGAGTTTGAAGTAATTAAAGAAGCAAACCTGTTTGGTTACTTCCTAATTGTTAGTGACATCATCAGGCATGTAGAGAGTAAGGGCTGGATGGCTGGTCCGGGTCGAGGCTCTGCTGCTGGTTGTTTGATTTCCTACTTAATTGGTATCACGCAAGTAGATCCTGTACAGTTTGATTTAATTTTTGAAAGATTCTATAACTCTGGTAGAAATACTGATGGTAATGTTTCTCTTCCTGATATTGATATGGATGTTCCCGCTGGTAAACGAGATGATGTTATTGATTATCTTCGTGAAACCTACGGAGCAGAACGAGTTAGTCAGATGCTCACGTTTGGTAGACTACAAGGACGAAGTGCAATTAAAGAAGTCCTTCGTACCTACCAAGCTTGTGGCTTTTCGGAAATGAATGAAATTACAAAAGCAATTCCAGATGAAGCCGCTATCTCTGACCAACTATCACAAATGGATGATGATGAGCGATCTATTATTAGATGGGCATTATTAAACAACCCAGAAGACTTGAGGGGTTATTGTTTTGTTAACGATGATGGCGAACTAGAAGGCGATTATGCTGACATGTTTGACAAAGCGATTAAAATTGAGGGTACTTTTAAAACTCAAGGTAAACACGCTGCGGGTGTTGTTATCTCAGCAGAGCCACTACATAAGGTTTGTCCTATGGCTACGCAGAAAAACGCAGATGAAAAAATCGCTGGACTAGAAATGTCAGACTTAGAATCGCTTGGTCACGTCAAATTTGATGTGCTGGGGCTGTCTACTCTTGACAAGGTTATGAAAATAAAGGAAATACTAAATGAATCGTGATATTATTGTCTTTGACTTTGAGACAGGCGGTAGAAATCCACACACTTGCCAAGCTACTCAGTTGGCGGCATTGGCTTTGGATGGTAGAAATTTTAAGCTCAAAGGTACTTTTAACAGTGAGATATGGGCAGAAACAAACGACGAAAAAGCAGAAAAGAAAGGGCTTGGGGTTATCGAAGATGGCGCTTTGAAAGTGACCGGAAAAACAAGAGAGCAAATATCTAAAGCACCAAAACCAAAAGCTGTGTGGTCGAAGTTTTGCAACTTTGTAAATAAGTACAATTGGAAAGGCACTCCATTTTTTGCTCCTGTTCCAGCGGGATATAATATAATTGGTTATGATATGATCTTGGTAAATAGATTTTGCAAGGAGTATGGACCTTGGGACGAATCTAGGCAGTGTCAAAAGCTGTTTAGCCAAGTGTACAAAGTTGACATGATGGACAACTATTGGATGTGGACGGAGGGAGATCCAAGTATTAAAACTCGCAGCATGGACAGTATTCGTGAACGTATGGGTATGTCTTCAGAAAATGCTCACGATGCACTACAGGATGTTAAAGATACCGCAAATTTGATGATTAAATTTATGAAGACCCACAGAGCGGTCTACAGAAACTTGAAACTTGAGAAGGCATTTGCAGATGGAAACACTTACGTTTGATTATAATGATGAAAAGGCTTGGAATTTATTTGAAGAAGGTAGAACGAAAGGAATCTTTCAATTAGAGAGCAACCTTGGTCGCTCTTGGTCAAAAAAAGTCAAGCCTAAAAACTTGGAAGAGCTAGCTGCACTGATTAGTATTTTACGTCCGGGTTGTCTTAAAGCAATCACTGACGGCAAATCTATGAGTCAGCACTACGTTGACAGAAAACATAAAGTGGAAGAGGTCACATATCTACACGATTCTCTTAAAGATATTCTTGAACCTACTTACGGGGTTTTGATTTATCAAGAACAGTGTATGCGTATCGCCCAAAAGATTGCTGGATTCAATCTACAAGAAGCTGACGTGCTTCGTAAGGCGATTGGAAAAAAGAAAGCTGATCTTATGGCTAAGGTTAGAAAAGACTTTATATCGGGCTGTAAAAGGCTTAAAACTGTGGATGAGGCAACTGCCGATGAAATCTTTGGTTGGATTGAAAAATCTGCTAGATACTCTTTTAATAAAAGTCATGCAGTTGCTTACGCTATGAATTCATACTTGAGCGCTTGGTATAAAGCTAATCACACTAAACAGTTCTTTCTGTCCTACCTAATGTATGCAAATGAAAAGCAAGATCCCCATCAAGAAGTTTATGAGCTTGTATCAGAAGCAAAACTTTTTAATCTTGAGGTAAAGATTCCAAAACTATCAGAGTGGTCAGAAGAATTTTTTATTACTAATAAAGGTATATACTTTGGTGTCAAAAATGTAAAGTCATTGACTGGAGTTAATGGCGATAAGGTCATCAATGCCATAAACGATACAAGCGAAGAGATAAATAAAAGACCAGCTAACTTTACTTGGATGGATATACTTATATATTTATCTACAAAAATTAACTCAACTGGCTTTAAGGCTCTATGCTCCATAGGTTTCTTTTCAACTAAGAAAACAGGCTTGAGTAGAAACAAAGCGCTGTACGAATACTTAATATTTAAAAACCTAACAAAAGCTGAACTTAAATGGGTTACAGAAAATTATAAATCTAAGAAATGGAAGACCTTGACAGATTGCTTTGTTGATCTAGCGCCAACTAAAAAACAAGGCGGCGGAACAAGCAAAGCGTCTCGCAGTCAAGACGTTACAAACGAAATCACTTTTTTGGAAAATCCACCATACGAACTTACAGACGACCCATCTTGGGTTGTAGAGCAAGAAATAAAGTTTTTGGGATGTCCAATTTCGATTTCTAGAATTGAATCGTCAGACACATCTTCTGCAAATACTAGCTGCAAAGAAATACTAGACGGTAAAAAGGGTGAAACTCTCTGCGTAGCGGCTAGCGTAAACAGAGTGGCAGACCACAAATGTAAAAACGGCAAGATGATGAGCTTCTTAACCATAGAAGACGAAACCTGTTCTCTAGATAGTGTGGTTGTATTTCCAGAAACTAGAGAGAAGTACCAATATATACTTTTTGAAAATAACAATTTACTGTTCTGCGGAAAGACTGATAAAAATAATTCATTTATTATTGATAAAATACATGAAATTTAGGTCTGATCAATGTATAACAGGTAATACATATTAAATTTTGGAGGAATTGATGAATAATTGTACATTTACTGGGTATCTTTTGCACGATCCGCAAGTAGATAGTGACGCTGACGGTCCAGCTTGCTGCACTGTAAAAATGATGACTTGTGAATATCGTAAAAATAAACGTGGTGAAAAGAAAAAAGTTCCTACTACCGTCACGCTGCAAGCGTGGGCTAGTGGTGCAGAAACAATTGCAAAACTTGCAAAAAAAGGAACTAAAATGACAGTCTATGCTTCTGCCCGAAATGGAGTTATGAAGACAGACGCTACCGACGACGTTGTATTTAGAATTAACGAATTTGACTTCGGCTGTTTAGACAAGGAATAAAATGAGAAAAAAAAGAATTCTATTTTGCAGTGAAGCTACCTTTCTAAACACAGGGTATGCCACATACACTAGAGAAATATTAAACTATCTACACTCTACAGGTAAATATGAACTAGCAGAAATGGCGGCTTATGGAGAAAGAGATGACCCAAGAGCGGCTAATATTCCTTGGAAATACTATGGCGTAGTTCCAAATCAACAAAATGAACCAAAGGCTTCTCAGCAAGAGTTGGATGCTTACAATGCTACTCCTTCTGCTCAGTTTGGCGAATGGATTTTTGAGCATATTTGTTTAGATTTTATGCCAGATATCGTATGTGACATTCGTGACTTTTGGATGTTAGATTTTGCTGAACGATCCCCGTTTAGGCCTTATTTTAAATGGGCTATCATGCCAACGGTTGACGCTAGACCTCAAGCAAGGCAGTGGGTAGCAACTTATGCAAGTGCAGATGCCTGTCTTACATATTCAGATTGGGCAGGCGGTATCTTGCAAGATCAATCTGGCGGCAAGATTAAATATTTAGGTAGCGCACCGCCATCTGCTCACCCTGCATACAAGCCAGTTAAAGACAAAAGAAAGCATAAACAGCTTATGGGTCTTGATCCAGACTGTAAAATTATTGGTACAGTCATGAGAAATCAAAGACGTAAACTTTACCCAGATCTATTTGAAGCATTTAAAAAGTTCCTAGATAAATCTGAAGACAAAAACTGTTATTTATATTGCCATACGTCTTATCCAGATCTAGGCTGGGACATGCCTGAACTTTTGAATGAACATGGGATTGGATCTAAAGTATTGTTTACTTATGTTTGCCCAGAAACTAGAAAGCCATTTACATCTGTATTTAAAGGGGCTATGGCGCAATCGCCTTATACTGGTAGGTTTGGAGCAACACTATCTAACGTAAAAAATGGACTAAGTTATGAAGAATTATCCAACGTGGTAAACTGTTTTGACCTATTTACTCAGTATGCAAATTCTGAAGGTTTTGGTTTGCCACAAGTAGAAGCTGCCGCCTGCGGAGTGCCTGTGTGCGGAACGGACTATTCGGCTATGGAAAGTGTGTTAAGGAAGCTAGAGGGTTATCCTATTAAGCCTAAAGCTTTATATAAGGAACTGGAGACCGGATGTTTACGTGCCGTACCAGACAACGATGCGGCGGCAAGTCTTTTCTTAGAATTCTTTTCAAAATCAGAAGAAGAAAGAATTTCTATTGGAAAAAATACTAGAGAAATGTTTGACAAGTATTATCAGTGGCATTTAAGTGGCTCTCAGTGGGAAAAATACTTTGATAGTTTTGAGGTTTTGCCTTTTGAGCAAACGTGGGGTTCTCAACCTAGAATACAAGAACCAGCGCCAAAAATAGACTTGTCACAAGCTGGACCTGTGTCAAATACGCAACTTGCTAAACACTTAATTTCAGACGTTTTAAGAGAACCAGAAAAACTTAATACTTTTTTTGAAGCTAGATTAACAAGAGATTTGCTGTATAAACAAGCAACGTCCTCAACTGGCGGCATGTATTATAATGAATCTTCTGCTGCTTTTGATGGAGTAAATCGCAGACAGCCATTCGACTATAATATCGCTTATGATCAAATGGCAGGGCTGTGCAATAAAAGAAATCAGTGGGAGCAAAAAAGGGTTGAAGTAATGAAGCAAAGGCAAGAAGCTAGTGTTTAATGCTCAAGTAAAACAAGATGTTTTTGTAAATAAAATTTTACAGAAAAATGAAGGGTTTTTCTTAGACATAGGCGCTGGTACTGGCGGTCTTACAGGGCGACCTGTAGAATTTTACAGCAATACTTATTTTTTTGAGAGGTATAGAGGGTGGAAAGGTATTGCCATCGACTACGATGAGAACTGGTACAACCACGTTAAAGACAAAAGAACTTGTAAAGTTAGCTGTGTAGACTTACTGGAAGTAAACATAAACGAGCATTTAAGTTCTTTAGATTGCCCACATGTTATTGATTACATTTCTTTAGATGTTGATGACGCTCAATTAAAAGTATTTAACGAGTTTGATTGGGATAAGTATAGATTTAAGGTTTTGACTTTAGAGCATAACTTATTTCAATCGCAAGATATAGAACTTCAAAGCCATGACGATGAACACAAAGAAAAGATAAAAAAAGAGTATGATCATTACAGAGAAGTGTTAAGCGCTCAAGGTTACGAAATTCTTTACGCAGATGTTGTACTAGACGGATACGGCCCAGTAGAGGATTGGTGGGTTGACAAAGAGATATATGAAAAGTATAAATCTTACAAGACAAAAAATATAAACTATAAAGAGGTTGAGAATGCGAATTTTATATTTGGGACACTATAAGGAGTTTGGGGGCTGGTCTCAGGCGGCAACAGACAACATACTGGCGCTAGACAGCGTAGGCGTTGATGTTGTTTGTAGAAATGTGACACTAACTCAAGACAAGCAAGACGTTCACCCAAGAATTTTAGAATTAGAAAAAAAAGATTCTAAAGGTTGCGATATTTGTATTCAGCACGTCCTGCCTCATCATTATGTTGGTTCTGATGAGTTTAAGAAAACCATAGCATTTATGGAAACAGAAACTTTAAATATAAAACATTTGAATTGGTTCTATCAAATGGACTTGATGGATGAGGTTTGGGTAGCAAACGAAACTTCTAAACAATGCCTAGAGTCGCATAAAATTACGCCACCTGTAAAAGTTGTTCATCACACTTGTGATGTATCAAAATACAACAAGAGGTATTCAGAAATTTCTATCCCACAGATGGAAAATACATTTAAGTTTTACTACGTTGGGGACTTTAACGACAGGAAAAATCTAGAATCTATCGTCACCTGTTTTCACTCTGAGTTTGAAGAGTATGAAAATGTTTCTCTAGCGCTAAAGTTTAATAAATTTGGACTAAACCCTCAAGAGCTAAACGCTAAAGTTGTAGATTATTTGACTGAAATAAAAAAGAAACTTAGGATAAGGAATAATTACAAACAAGAAGTTATTATAACAGACAAAGTTCCCGAAGAGAGTTTGTTTTCTTTACATCAATACTGTGACTGCTTTGTTTGTCCATCGCATGGAGAGGCTTGGAGTATCCCAACTTTAGAAGCTATGGCTTTTGGCAATACGCCAATCGCAAGTAAATTTGGTGGGCCATGTGAATTTATAGACAAGGGGAATTGGAGGACTGGAACTTTGATAGATGGAGTTTATTCTTGCTGTAAATCTGTTGACTCAGCGTTCCCAGATCTATTTTCTTCTAAAGAGTACTGGTTCCAACCATGTGAAAAACAAATTAGAGAACAAATGAGAAGATATTATGAGTCATGGCAAAAAGATCCTGTTGGATACACCCAAAGAAATAGAGTGGCTGGACTCAAACAGGTAGAAAAATTCTCATATACAAACATAGGAAATATTTTAAAGGAACAATTAAATGGCGTATAGTTCACAATCAATAATTGCAAGAGCAATAAAACCAAAGAACAAAGAAAAGCTAGACATCTTGTGTTTTGATACGCACGAACGCTGTCAATCACAGATGGCAAAAACAGGACATAATTTTTACGGATTTAGATATAAAGACTGCAAGGTTTGGAATGAAAGTTTTGCAAAAATACCAGAAAATTACTACTCAATACAAGATCTTCATTCGGACATAGATTTTGACTTTATATTATCTCAAAGTAAATTTGGTCAACTGCAAATATCAAGACAAATACAGGCGCAAACAGGTTTGCCAATCATACATCTTGAACACACTATCCCAACTTCAAATTATACCCCTGAACAACTACAGATGTTTAAAAGCATTTGGGGTGATTACAATGTATTTATTAGTGAGTACGCCAGAGAATCTTGGGGTTTTGACGAAAGCGAGACTGTTATATGCAATTCTATTGACCATGAATTTTTTAGACCAATAGAAGTAGAGTCAGACGAAACAGTATTTACAGTCCAAAATGATTTTGTTAACAGAGATTACTGCTTGAATTTTAGTGGCTGGCAACGTATAATTAATGGCTTCAACGCAAAAGTGCTTGGTGATACGCCGGGACTGTCGGAGGTTGCATCTTCACTAGAGCATCTTAGAGAAGAATACAATAAGTGCGCTGTTTACATCAACACTACTACCGAAAGTCAGATGCCAACAGCAATATTAGAAGCTATGTCTTGCGGCAAGCCCGTGGTTAGTACGGCCACATGCTCCATACCAAGCTTTATCGAGCATGGACGTAATGGTTTTTTGACGAACGACGAAGAAGAATTTAAGGGTTACATTCAGCGGTTGCTAGACGACAAAGACCTTAGAGCCAGCATGGGCAAGGCTGCAAGAGAAACTGTCTTAGATATATTTTCTGAGCAGAAATATGTAGATAGCTGGAACAACATTTTTAGAAAAGTATACGAGGATTTAAAATGAAAATAGATGTAGTTAGAAACGCAGAAGAAGCAATTTCTGGATACAAGGCCGTTATTGTCAATGAAGAAGGTTTTGTAAATCTGTTTGACATATCTGACTCAGAATGTGTAGAAGTTAGAGCAAATGGCGTTGTTGATAAATTTAAATCTAGCCAGTTTGAGCAAACTCTCGTATCACTATTAAAGAAAGTAAGACTTGGCGGAAAAATTAGCTTGAGTGGTCTGGACTGTAATATACTATCAAGGCAACTTATTTCCGGTCAGATAGATGAAAATTCTTTCGGTACAATTGTAGAAAATAGCAACTCTATTTCTTCTTTAAAAACAGTGGCGCGAATACTTCAAGTCAACGGCTTGAAAATACAAACACAAAGAATTTATGGAAGTAGTTACGAAATTGTTGCGGTTAGAGGGTAATATGTACAGTTTTGATCCAAATATAGGTATTTGTATAGATGACGATAGTGAGAACCCAGAAGATCTAGAAAATATTATCAACAAAATAATCAATCTAGAATATCCAAGAAATAAAATCAAGATTGTTATATATTCTATTTTTGACAAAGTTGCCGCAAGAATACCTGCACTAGTTTCAAAACTTAGATCAGAGAATATTAGGTGTTCAGCGGTTTTCATAATTGAAGATAATGTTTTTGAAAACGAAACCTCTGTATTTACTAAACTTGAAAACGCAACATTTTTAGCGAAGATTTCTAGTAAAAGTAATATAAATTTACAAAAGATGCTAGACAAAATTAATCAGATTCATAACGATGAATCTAAGCAAGTTTTAGTATATCAAGACAAATCTGATATTTTTATAGATAAAGATTATGTTTCTAAAAATTATTTAAAACATATGAACTACAGTAAAATGGAAAAAGCTATTTTGAATAAAGTTAAGGATACAGAATATTTATATAATATAACATGAGAAATGTAACAGATTTTATAACAAGCCCAAAAGATGGCAAAATTAAATTTGACTTAAACAAAGAGTATACGGCTCTTTTGTTTACAGAAAGTCATGGATATAGGATGAAAAACTATGGAGCAGTTCAACTAACAAAATTTAATGGTTCGTTTCTTATAGACCATCAGATAAAAGCCCTCAAATCAAGATTTAAAAAACTTAAAATTATTCTGTGCTGCGGGTTTGAATCTAGTAGGATATGGAAACATTTAAAACAAAAGTACAGTAAACTAGACATAAGGTTAGTAGAAAATCAATTATATAGAACTACAAATTCATGCGAAAGCATTAGACTTGGCCTTATGAACACAGACTGTAAAAATATATTTATATGTTCCGCATCTAATTTTTTTGAAAAGAAACACCTTGACCAGTTGAGTTTTAGTGATACATCTATATTTTGCCAAAACTTGCCCAACAACAAGGCCGACATAAAGGTTTACAAAAATAACAATACTTGCGCCAAATTAGATTTTGGAGTTGGCGATTTATGCTGGACAGAAATGCTATATCTAGATGGAGAAAAAAGCGTAAATGATTTCTACTCAATTATTGATTCCGAAGATTATAAAAGTAAATTTTTATTTGAGGCAGTAAATAAACTTACATCAAAATGTAGAATAAATGTATACGAAAACAAACACAAAGAAATAATAAAGCTAGACTCAGCGATAAAACTAAAGGAACTAATTTAATGAAAATATTGATACAAAATTATTCTTCCCACTATACCACAGAACCTTTCTATCTAACAGAATGTCTTAAAAGGGTTGGTGTAGACTCTTACCTGTGGGCAGATGGAAACGTTCCTGCATTTGATATGTTTGATACAATTGCGCCAGATGTATTCGTAGGACATTTTGCATATCTTACAGAAGATATTGTAAAGTATTTGTCCCAAAACAAAAAGATAAAACCTATAATCAATGTTACGGGAACTAGCGAGCAGCAATTAAAAGGTATTACTGACACATTTATGTCAATAGGTCTAGAAAACGTAGTTCTATTTAGTAATAATTTTGTTCATCCGCATGGAGATTCTGTTCACAAAATTTTCCCAGCTTTTGATGTGTTTATTCAAAGGGGTGAACCACAATTTAATATACCACTAGCTGTAATAACAAACAACAAAGAAGACTTTGTTAATAATTTTATAGAAGACAAAGAAGTATATCACATTATATCTTACGGAGCAGATGAAGAATGGTCAGATTTTGCAACTGATATTAGAAACTTTTGGGGTGTCTCATCGTGCTATGATGACGTAACCCTTATTGATGACGGTATGATATCAACATCACAGTTCTTTTTCCAAGCAACCATGATGTGCAACAAGCTGAATATTAAAAGTCAGACAGAAGAGCAAAGAGAAGCTTTTCAAGAAATACTTTCAATGTTATTTACGTCCGAAGAAACGTCTGAAGATGTAGGTAACGTAGTAAGAAAACAAATTGTTAAAAATCACACTTGCTTTAATAGAGCATCTCAACTAGCAAGCATACTGGGTCTAGAAGAAGAATCTAAAAAG
>TARA_A100001201_G_scaffold112459_2_pt1 | contig 11682 bp, 3 predicted proteins | sample TARA_A100001201 | Tara Oceans TARA_A100001201 (sample SAMEA2619872) | marine metagenome | biome: marine biome (ENVO:00000447); feature: surface water layer (ENVO:00002042); material: "saline water (ENVO:00002010), including plankton (ENVO:xxxxxxxx)" | depth 5 m | reverse complement strand
TATAGAAAAATTAATGGAATCTCCATATATGAAAGGATCTTTATATAATAAAGAACGTTTAATTAACCTTAAAATTATAGAAGGAGGTAAAAATTTAAATGAAGGAACTGGAGTAGATATATCTAAAACTACTAAAGGTAATATAGCATTATTACATGTAAATTCTATACTTGACGGTTATGTACCTTTAATAAGAACAGGTAATAAAAAACAAGAAAGAGCTATACAAATAGGATATAATAGAGCTAGAACTGAAAATGAAGTTGTTGAATACCTAAAAGACTTATTAATAGATGAGTTAATTACAGCAAGTATTATACAAAATAATGAATCTTTACAACAAATACCTTCATTAAAAGCAGAAGGAGCTAGGTTACAATTTTTTAATGATTATACAGCATTTCCATACATAGCAGGATTAGGTTCAAGTTTTTTAAGAGCCGGTAAAAGAATATCAAGAACAGATTCAAATATACAGGCATTACTTTTTAATCAAGATGTTGATGCTGATATAAGAAACTTCTTACAAAATTTAGTTGGTAGTACTACTGCTATGTTAGAAGAGTATGGTCTTATAAGATCTTACAATAAAGGATATTATAATGTAGGTATAGAAGCTACACATATGGAAGAAGCCTTTAGTAATACATCAGGATTAAAAGGTAAAAGTATTGAAAATGGAAAAATAACTCCAAATGTAATTGAAAGCTTATCTAAAAAATTAGCTTACACACAATTAATGAATAATATAGAGCAATTTAGATTAATATTTGGACATCCTGCATTATATAAAGATTTATTTAAAAGAACTTCTGGTGTAGTATCACCTAAAGTTTATCCTATGTATAATTCTCAAGTATTTAGTTGGATGAATGAAAATATGCCTAACCTAATTACTAAAAAACTTCATACAAGTACGGTAAGCTTTATTACTCGATCAGAAATAGTATACAATTCTCCGCAAGTATTAGATTATACACGTAGATTAACAGAATTAAATAGAGAAGATTTAATACCAGCAGTAAGACAACAATATGGTAAAATAGATATATTTGATGGAGGAGGATTTATAACTCTAGATTTCTACCGTAAAGTATTATTTTTAACAAATAACTGGACTGCAGAACAAGAAAATGTTTATAATAAAATAGCAACAGGTTCTCCTTTAGCTGATCAAGATATTGCATTATTTCCACCATTAAAACCACAAGTCTTTGCAGATTATACGTCAGATAGTTTTGAAGGATTAAATTTAAAACTATTTAATAAGTTTGCATTATTTCCAATACATCCTGTATTAACTCGTACTAGTGAGTTAAAACAAGGAGCAGAAATAGCTTCTATTCATGATGACATGCTAAAGAAAGGACTTGACTATATGGTATTTGAATCAGGTACTAAAGTAGGAGCTAAAACAAATGATAAAGGAAATTTTGAACCTTTTTACGGTCCTGATGGCTTTTATAATAGCAATTATAATACATCTTCTATACAAAATTATGATTTAGAATATTTTGGTGTACAATTAGATCCAAAAGTAAAGCCTACAAGAAAAGCAACAATGGGGACTCAGTCTGGAAGTTTAAGTCTAATGAATGTATTTGAAAATGGTATGCTTAATCCAGATTATGGAAACTTCTCAGAAAATACATCTTGGGAAGATGTAGCTAATCAATACCACGGTATACACAGATCTATGATAGAATCAGACATAGCTGAATTAGCAGAGGCATTAGGATTTATACATACAAAAAATGGATTTATATCAAAAGGTTATAGTAAACAAAAAATATTAACTGCACTATTAAATGAATTAAATAAAAGAGATATATCTGATGCGGTAAAAGATACTACTTTAAAATTATTTAGTGAATCAATTTCTTATACAAATCAAATTTCTAATAAACAACAAATAGATACATTACTATACGCAATGGTTACAAAAGCAGTTGTAAGTAGAAAAATAAATGGTAGTAAAAATGTACTACAAGCAGATGTTGGTTTTACTGTACCTGGAAATCAGTTTAAAAGTGACCAGGATATTCCTGGTTTACGACCATTAAAGTTTTATGAATTTGAAAAAGATGGTAAAACATTAAAATCTATGGAAGTGTACTTACCACAGCATTTTAGAGGTGCGTATGGGCAAGATTTAGATATAGGTAATTTTACTCCAAAAGCACTTGAAATAATTGGATTTGGTATACCAACTGAAGGTTTAAATTCTATAGATGCTATTAAGATTGCAGGGTTTTTACCAATGAATATGGGAAGTACAATAGTAGTGCCTCATGAGTTTATTGCAAAAACTGGTAGAGACTTTGATATAGATGAATATACTTTATACTTACCTAATGTAGAACTTAAAGAAGATAATAAAATAGATTTAGTTACCAGAGTTAAAACACCTCAAGAATTAGCATCTAGAAATATGTCTTCATTATATGCTGCTGCAAGTAAATTATTTGATACTAATGTTGATGGACTCATAGAATTTGTATCAAATATAGAAAATGGAAATTTAGAAGTATTAAATCAATTAAATGATTTAGGGTGGGATTTATTACCAGATGTATACAAACAACCAAAAGAAGTTTTAGAAAATGATTTAATAGATGTAATGAGTGACATATTAAAACATCCAGATAATTTTGCACAATTAATTACACCGGTTGGAGCATTTGACTTAGAAAGAAATTCTAGATTAATACACGATGCACAATTAGGTAATAATGTTTCTAATGTATCTCCAGAATACGGTTTAAATGGTACGTTATTACAAAAGTTAAGTATAGACAATTTAATAAAAACTACATATCAAATGTATCAAACTTTAGGAGGAACAGGAATTGTTGCTAAAAGTTTAACACATTTAGGTAAATCACAAAGAGCTGGATTATCTTTTTCAGAAAATGTTCCAGTACTTAGTGAAGAAAGAATACCTATAAATGTAACATCTGGATTAAGGTTTGGATTTGAAGGATTTGGTCCTAATGTACCAATATCACTATCAGGTGTAAAAGATATAGAAGGTGGGTATATAAACAGAGCTATGCAGGAGTACATTACAGCATATGTTGATGGAGAAAAAAATCCATTTATTATGTTTGTTAATGGTGGACAACAAGGTGCGGCTATGCATATGTTACTTATAAGAGGAGGAGTACCTGGTAGAATAGTATCTAAGTTTATGGCGCAGCCAGTTATACATGAGTATTACAGTTTAAAAAATAAACAAGCTCTTGGAGAAAGTACTATAGAAACAGTAGGAAATTTATCTGAAAGAGAAATAGTAGAAAATATACAAAAATTAATAAATACAAAGGAAACACTTAATACTGAGTATAGTGAACAAATGCTAGACCAAACATTGTACACAGATATTAGTGATATGAATAATTTTCAAAAAGCTATACAACAAAGAATATTTGAAGACTTTTTAGAATATAAAAAATATGCAGAAGTTTTAAGAAATGCGCAAGAAGTTTCATCTTTTGATACTGATAGATTAAAAAATGGATACTCTATAATGTATTTAAATACACTAGAACAATTACTTTTAGAAGAAGGAAAATTATCTAATTTAAAAAACGTTACAGGTAACATAGAAAATCTAGAAACATTAGGAAGTTCTAAAGAAGTACAAGACAATCCTCCTTTCTTATTACCATTAAAACAATTATATAATCAAACTCCTGCAGGACTTTTTAAAGAAATAGATTTAAAAGAAAATGTAAAATTTACTGTAGTAGATGATGTTATAGGTAATCAAGAATATAATCCTTTAACATTATATATGCAAAATGTTATGAAGGATCTTATAAATCAAGGTAAGTCTAAAGAAGAGGTAATATACCACATTAAACAATTTGATAATTTTGTAACGTCTTGGACCTGGCAAAATATGGCAGATGAAAATGGAGAATATTTAGCAACTAAAGCAAAAGAATTATTCCAAGGAGATAATAGTATACCTAGTTTAATTGCTCAAGCAAAAGTAGCTTATCCAGATAATTTATTAATACGAGATTTAGAGCCTAGACTACAAGAATTTAATGAAAGTAATTTTGACTTTAGCATTGATACTTTAGAATTACCAGGTAATAAATACTCAGTAGATGAAATAGATAATTTAGTAGCTAGTTGGTATGAATTATATAATGCAGAAGGTGTAACTCAGGATTTAGCTCTAAAGTTAATAGATTATAATTTACTTAAATCTGGTACAGAATTTCATCCAGCTTCTATATTCCAAGCATTACCGGGTATAGAAATACTTAGAAGAACTAAGCCTATGATTACTGCATTGCATGAATCAATACAATTAGCAGATCCAGGTAAAGAGTATTTAAGTCCAAGTAGAATACAAAGAATATATCAAAACTTTTTAGATAATTCATGGGATAACCCAAGAATAACTAAACAGATATTTGCATCTAAAGGAAGTATAAATGCGCAATATGCAAGATCTAAGGTATTCCAAACTAAAAAGTTTGCAGATGATAGAGTAACATTTAAGTTAATTAGAAAAGAAGGTCAAGATAAAGGTATAGTTAGTAATGCTAATCAAACTTATTTTACTATACACTTTGCTAAAGTTGGAGGAAGTAGAAAAACTGGATTTATATACGAAATTAGAAATAAAAAAGGTATTTTTGGACATTTAAAAGAAGCGGGAGAAGATAAATCTATAATCCCATCACATTCTATGCAACACGGACCAAATAATGAACTAATAAAGAAAAGTGTTGAAGTTATTAGTAAGGAAGCTGGAGTAAACGAAGAGACAGAATCTATAGACACAATAGATATTGAAGAACTTAATAACTATAATAAACCTTGTAAAGACTCATAAATATGGCATGTAACTTAGTAAGAAATAAAGAAGGAGAAATACACAATGTATTTACAGATGATGGTAAACCTTCTATTTTATATAACGAGATAAATAGAGTATTAAATAATAAAGATGCTTCTTATAGTGTATACTTAGAACTTTTACATAGAGCTGAAAAAGGACAATTAAATAGTTTAGGGAATTTTGCACCTAGAAATGAACAAGGAGAAATAAACCTTTCTATAAATCCTAGAGCAATGGCTGTAGTTTCTGAAGCAAGTAATAATATATCAGACTATGTATATAAAGCTAAAATGCTTGAAAATCAACATAGAAGAGATGAACTTAATGAAAGCATAGCAAATTTTTTAAATACTATAGGTGTAACTGTTAACGTTCTTGATCAAGTACGAGACAAAGATGGAAATAAAATAGATGCTGCTGGTTCTGCAGATTTATTAAACAAGATTATAAATTTATCTAGAAATAATATAGGAGAAGATACTTTAGGGGAAGAAGCTGCACACTTTATGACAGAGATTTTAAGAGCGGACGAAAATCCTTTATATAAATCTATGTATAGAATGATAGATAGCTATGAAGAATATAAAGAAATCTCAAATCCAGATCATTTTCAATTTCAACAACACGGAGGTAACATAGATAAACTAAAAAGAGAAGCAATTGCAAAAGTGATCTCCAAACATATATTTAAAAATGATACAACACTTGACTCACAAGAGCAAGATAAATCTAAAATATCAAGGCTAAAACGATGGTTTGACCGGGTCTTAAACTTTTTCAATAAACTTCTAGGGCGAATAGATTCAAATCCATATCAAAAAGCTGCACATATACTATTAAATAATAAATTAGAAAGTGTATTAAAAACAGATGTTAGTGGATTAAAGCTTCCAAATGAAATATTTTTCCAAGAAAATTCAGGTGACCAATTAACTCCTTTAGAAAAATTAGAAAGAGATCAAGCTTTATTTAAAGAAGTAGAAGTAAATGTAGAAGATAATCCGTATTTTCAAAAAATATCACAAAATGGAGATACAAAAGTAGTACGTTATGTATATAATGGTCCTGCAGGAGAGTTTCAACCGGGACAAATAATAACAAAAAGAATGAGTGATGCTGCTAGTATAAGATTTAATAGACAGCAGATAAATGCTTATTCTGATCCAGACATAGAAGCTTATAACAAAGCTTGGGGTAAAACTAGACAACAAGCTGGTACTAATGTACATAAAGTCATGGAGGATTTAGTAAATATTTATGCTAAAAACTCTAAAGAAACAATTGCAGATGTTCAAAATAGACATCCAGAGTTTAATAGACAACAATTTTTAAAATTATCATTATATGCAAATGATTTGGTAAAACAAATTAATACTTTAAATAATAAAATAAATAAAGAAGAAGGAACTAAAGGTAAAGCTGTTATAAGAACAGAAATGTTTTTAATGAACCGTAAAGAAACTATGGGAGGTACGATGGATCTTATTGCATTTTTTAATGATGGTTCTGCAGCAATATTTGACTATAAATCAAAAGTAATAGATGTAAGCAAAGCGGGCGCTTATATAAATAGTAAAGGAAAAGTTGTATTACAAAGAGACCTATTTATAGAAAATGCAGATAACTATAGTTTGCAAATAGGACAATATAAATCAGCCTTATTAAATGAATACGGAGTAACAAAAGTTAGACAATCTAGGGTTATACCTATAATGTTAAATTATAAAGTAGGAAAAAATGGATTTCCTAGCAACACTGTAAATGATTTACAAATTGGAGTTGAAGATAATCCATTTTTAGAACAATTACCGGTAGCGGGGGAAGAAACATTTATTAAAAATGTAGATAAATTAATTACAGCTGAGAACAGAAGATTAGAAATGCTTTTAACTCAAAGAAGGCAAGCTAAATCTACAGAAATAAAACGTCTAGATTCTAAAATAATGGTCTCTAGGAAAATATTACAAAGATTACAGTTAGACCAAAACGTTGATTTAGTTATTATAGAAGCGGATAGGCTAGTAAAAAGAGTAGTAAAAGCATTAAACACAGAAGAAAAAGTACTAGTTAATGGAGAGGAAAATGTAGATTATATGGATGAAACTAGATTACTAGAGTCATTAAATGAGCTAAAACATTTTGATAACTTTACTGCAATTAAAGATTTAGTAGATGTATACAGAAAAAGAGGAGAAGATGCTAAAGCAGATGAGTTAGAAACTAGGTTAAAGATTATAGGTTATGATGTAAAAAATCTAATAACTTTATTAAAAGATAAAATGGTTGAGAGGTTAATAGATTTGACTGAAAAACAAGGTATTAAAGGTATAGACACATTTAATAGAAAAATAGGATATACTACGGCAAATTGGGTTAGTAGATCTAATCAATCACATCCTGCATTAAGATTTATACATAAATTGAAATCTAGTGTAGAGGCTAAAGTTATAAAAATAGAAAAAGAGTTAGCTTCTGAGATAGCTGATTTACAAAACGATTTATTAGAATGGGGAGCTGCAAATGGATATTCAGGGTCAGATGTATATGATGCATTAATTAATCCAAACACAATGAGTCTTCACACTAAATTTAATTCTCAATTTACTATTGATAAGAAAAAAGCTTTACAAAATAGAGATTTAAATTGGATGAAAACTTATTATGAAATAGATGAAGAACTATTTGCTAATAAATATGAGCAATTTAAAACAAATGCATTTAGATTAATAGAAGAACAAGGTGGGGGACAATCTAGAATACAAAGAGAAAGAGCTGCGTGGATAAAAAAGATGAATCCTAAAAAATCTAACAATGCCTGGTTTAATTCTAATAATCCTTTTATTAAACCTAAAGAAATTGGTAATCCTACTATACAAAAATATTTATCTTCAGACTATTTAAGAATACAAAGAACTCCTGCATTAAAGAATTTTTATGATTTTCACATAAGAAGAACTAAAGAGTTTTTAGAATTAATGGGAGTAGAAAAGAAATATAATTTTATATCTAATGTACATAAAGGATTAGTAGATCAGTTAGTTGAATCTGGATGGGATTTTGGACAATTGGGCCAAGCAGCGTTAGATAAATTCCAGATGAGAGAACATGAAATGAGTTTTGGAGCTACTGATTTAGACGGTAATTTTATAAGACATATACCAAGATATTTTACAAACGAATTAGTAGATTCTCAAGGAAGACATGACCCATCTTTAAAGAGTAAAGAATTAGGTAAAAGTCTATACTTGTTAGGGTCAGCAGCTTATATGTATAAATACCTTAATGAAATAGCTCCTGAATTATTAATGATGGAAGCTTTATATAAAGAAGGTGCTATAGAAGAATTACTAGAAGATAAAAAAGAACATTTAGTAAAAGTTGGAGATAAAGTATTAAAAAGTTTACAACAATCTAACTTAGAAACAATTACAGATTTTATTAATGCAGAATTATTTGGGCAACACTTAAAAACTCCAGATGCTGTTAAAAATATAATGGGTAAAGATGTAAGTAGAACAAAAACTATATTACAAGTAAAACAATTTCACACTATAGCAAGTTTAGGATTACGAGCTCCTGTGGCATTAGCAGCCTTTGGCGCTGGTTTTATAGGACTACAAGTACAAGCTGCTAAAGGAATGTATATAACTAAAAAGAATTTATTTAAAGCAGAAAAAGCATATTTTAGTAAAGATCCAAAAGTAAGAGCAATATTTGAGTATTTTGAAATTACTTTAGAAGATATGTCTAGAAGAAGAGCCGATTTATTATCATCTACAGTTAAAGGTAAACTTATGACTACTGATAGATGGTTTGAATTTTTAGCTAGAGCGGATAGAACATTAGATGCTATAGCAGCATCAGCTTTAGCTATGAATTACGGAGTGCATCCAGAAACTGGAAAATTAGATCTTCTTAGATATTTACCAGAAGGAACTAAATCGTTATATGATACAATAGAATTTAAAGAAAATCCAAAATGGACAAGAACTGGTACTGAAGATAGGTATATTACTAAAATACCAGGGGTTGAAAATTTAGAAGAAAATAATAATAACTGGGTAAACTTTAGACAAAAAGTAGATCGTATTGGAAGTAAAGTAAAAGGAGCAGTAAAATCAGAAGATAGATATAATTCTCAAAACCAATTAATAAATAGACTATTTATGCATTATAGATCTTGGTTACCAGGTATTGCTTTTGAAAGATTTGGTAAGTTAAGATATGATCATGTTATGGAAAATTTTGATCAAGGAACTTGGAATGCACTATTTAGTAATATTGGTCCAGATAAACAATTTGATTCTTTAAAACAAGTTGTAGATGTTGAAGTAGGAGCATTGCAATGGTTACAAAGTATAGGATCAGATGTAATAAAACTTGGAACAGATATAGCAACTTTTGGTCAATTTGGTTTATATAAACAAAAAGAAGGAAAAGCAAGATTAGAGTTTGAATCATATATAGAACAGCAACAAGGTAATCCACAATTTGATTTTAAAACAAATGCAGAAAAAGAAGCTGCATATGGTAGATTTATAGAAATGAAACAAGCTAATATAAAAGGAGCTATGGCGGAACTTAGAGCAGCAATTTTATTAGCTATACTTATAAAGTTAATGGGAGCAGATTGGGATGATGATGGAGAAAAAGATATAAGACAAACTTGGTCTGGTAGACAGATGTATGCATTACTTAATAGAACTTATCGAGAGGTAGCATTTTTCTGGGATCCTACAGAACTTACAGGTCCTAGATCAACAGGTATACCATTAGTAGGATTTGGTAAAAATATATATAATATGGCTGGTAATATGTTAGATGAAACTGGAGATACTTTATTTGGAGAAGACGATAATCCAGATAAAACTGAAAAAGGATATTATACATTTAAAATGGCTCCTGGTGTAGCAGGTGTAGCAAATTTATTTGAAATATATAAGAAAACAGAGTAGGCAACTAATAGAAAAAAGGGGGAAAGTTAGGGCTACACAAAATAAAAGGGGGTTTTTACACCCCCTTTTTGTTATATAGACATTTTTAGTAATAATAAATATCCAATTAAATCATCAACTGTATCTTCAGTCTCATCATTAATTCCTTTATTTTTTATTCTAGCTAATTTATCATCTATTCTAGCACATATAGCCTCACTAGCATTTAATTTACTAAATATATTTGTAGGATTAAGCGCTGTATTTCCATAAGCTTTATTTTTTTCTTTAAGTAAATCAGTTATAGCTTTAACTTCTACATCTAATTTTTCTGAAAAGGTCATATGAGTTCCTTTATTTCTATCAAAATCCCAATAGTATTTACTATGACTTTTAAGATCATCTACAGAGTATGAAGTATTAAATTTAAGTCCATCAGGAACTGACATAGGTATACAAGTTTCATTTTTCTTTTTTTTGCTCATTTTAAAAATATATTTTAGGGTTAAATGTTTCGTCTTTAATATTTATTATGCTTAATAGTTCTGATTCTGGATCTAGAGAACAACCTAATTTATTTTCTAAATTTAATTTACGTTTTTCAGATTTAAATATAACTTGTCCTATAAGACTTTCTACATCATATTTATGAAATTCTAATAAATTAACTTTAAATAATTTACTAAATTTTGAATACTTACCATTAATAAATTTATTATAATTCCTTCTTTGTGCAGTAGGAACATTAAATATAAATAATACAAATCCATCATTAGGTTCTATTTTCCGTCTAAAAGATCTAAACTGTGTTAATGCTTTTTCAAATTTTGAAAATAAAGGATTTGATGAGAATCTATACAATAATGCTATACAATCTTTATCTTCTTCTGTGGCTATAAAAGCATTTACAAACAATTGATTCCAAAAGTATAAATTTCTATCTCCACCAAGCATTGGTAATAAAAACATAGAAGACTTAGTTCTTTTAGCTGATGCTAATTCATAAGTTAATATATTTTTATACCACTTTTTTTCAATAGTATTTATTTTATAATCAAATGTTTTAATTTGCGCAATATCTCCTACAGAATGGATAATGCCACTTTCATTTTCTAAAGATTGTATAGAATTGTTAACTTTATGGGTTACTATACTTTTAGTTCCCCCAGTAATTTTAAATGCTAAAGCATTTGCAGGTGTATATGTTAATTGTTTACATTTCACTACCATAATTTTTCTGACTGTTTTATATCGTTAGCAACTAATTGATCTAGCTCGATACCAGTCTCCCGCAGGACGTCTCCTTTGGATTTTAGGATATATATAAGTTTGAATGTCTCTGCAAAGTTAGTAATTCCTTTTGCATATCCAAATTTTTCTATATATTTTTGTAAAACAAAAGTAGGCATTTGATCTGTATTAGGACTTTGTAACCATGCATCAGCTGTTTTTGGTCCCACTTTTGGTATGCCCTGGATACCGTCTCCGGAGTCTCCCATAAGCATTTGTTTCCATAAGAATGTTAATGCTTCTGTTTCAGTAACTTCTACAAATTCTGCTTTACCATAATTATAATGTTTACCTACATTTTGATATAAAACGTCTTTATCTGGACTACATATAACAGTATTGTGATTATTATGGTATATAGAAACTAAATCGTCTGCTTCTAATTCAGAAATAGATTCAAATCCCCAATGTTGTCTAAGATATTCTTTTATTGCAGGAAATATATAAGGTTTGTCACCATGTTTTCTATTACCTTTATAAGGTCTTGTTTTAGCTGCGGCATATCTAAAACATTTACCAGATGTAAGAAATCCTGCATATTGAAAAGTTTGCGTTTTTTCAAACATTTGATATAATCGACCATCTAAACTTTCTATT
>TARA_A100001201_G_scaffold143092_1_pt1 | contig 11762 bp, 11 predicted proteins | sample TARA_A100001201 | Tara Oceans TARA_A100001201 (sample SAMEA2619872) | marine metagenome | biome: marine biome (ENVO:00000447); feature: surface water layer (ENVO:00002042); material: "saline water (ENVO:00002010), including plankton (ENVO:xxxxxxxx)" | depth 5 m | reverse complement strand
GAAAGGCTGAAATCGGTTCTCTAAAATTTACAAGAGAATATTTGTGTGTGCCGATTTCTACCGGAACTGCTCTTTTCTCACCTGAATCTATTGCACAATGTAAAAATAAAGAATACATTTTGAAGTTAGGTAATCGTAAAAATAAGGGCTACAAATATTATGTTGGTGTAGACCCTGCAATTTCTACTGATGGAGATTACAACGTAATTACTGTATTAGAAGTAGATGAGAATATGAACAAGGCTATTGTTCATGTGGATAGAGCGAAGAATGTAGAGTTTAGAGAAAACATTGAGAAGATTAGATTGATTGGTAGGATATATCAACCCGAAGCAATTTTATTTGAAACAAATACCTTTGCTAAATCATTCACACAGGAACTTAGGAACATTTCAGATTTGAATGTTTTAGATTTCAATACGACAAGGAAGAAGAAACAAGAAATAATTTTGAATCTGCAAATGAATTTTGAAAATAAAAAAATGATTTTACCTTATGGCGACAATAATAGTAGGGTTCTTACAAATGCTTTGATTGAAGAATTGTCTATGTTTTCAATCACAGAATCCGGCAAATTTGAGGGTGTAGGAGCGCATGATGACTTAGTAATGAGTTTGGCTTTAGCGAATGCTGCAACTAATAGACCGACCGACAGTTTTTATTTGCTAGATGATATCGGGTTGTTTGATAGTCCCACAACTACTACTAACGTAGTGCCTAACGGATTAGTCGGATTGAACTTCTAGGAGGGTTAAAGTTGGGAGAAAAAGGAGACAAACTCAGGGAAGCAGCCGAAATTGCTGATAGAGTAGAAGATACCGAAACGGAACTTCAAGATAAAATTAATGAAATCAAAAGAAGTGATGTGTCTCAATGGTTAGTTGGTCAAGGGGTTAAAGACCATTTTGATTTAGAAAAACAATTTGCAAAAGAATTTAATCTATCTCTTACAGATTCTAAAAACATACTTTCCTTTGATGTGAAGAAATACGAAATCGAAGGTAAAGACATTCCATCTCTAGTAAAGGAACTGCGAAATTACCGAAGGACATTGAAAGGAGATGACCGAGTAAAAATAACACACTCCATTGAAAATTTAATCAAAGCCTATTCAAATCATCTTGATAGCAACATGGATTCAATATATTGGCTAAAGTTATACAAATCCCCATTGAAAGAAATGAATTGTAGTGAGGATAAGTTGCATAAATTATCATTAGTCAAAGATGAAAATACTAGAAGGGAAATTGTAGATTCATTGTGTAAATATTGGGAAGCGAGATTAGATAGAACTGATTTGTCTATTGGTAAAGAGTATGCTTCTTTAACTAAGAAAATGACTAATACAAAAAAAGGATTTAGTTCCATCGTTAAAAAATTACCTTCATCCTATAGTCCCAAAGAAGAAATTAAAAAACATATTTTAGATTCTGTTTGTGAAGAACAGGGTATATCTGCACGACAGGTGCATGAAAAATTACCTGAGAACCTATTCAAAAAGACTTCACCTAGTATGATTGTTAAAATGGCTAAGAGTCAAAACATTACTACTGTAAATGGTGCATTGTATAAATTTTCAGATGATATAAAGAAAGACATTTACGCTTATACTGCTGCATTCTTAGATAGTGATGGCTACATTACAATGGATAAGAATTTCAATCCTAGAGTGGGATTGATAGCAACAGGAGATAGAGGTAAGGCTTTCATGTTAGAAATGCAAAAGTCATTAGGCATGGGGCGATTACACTTAGACCAAAAATCACCACAGAATACTAAGCCAATAAATCGGTTAAATTTCTATGCTATGGATGATGTGCAAGATTTACTAACAAAGTGTAGACCACACATCAAACTCAAAAAGGGAAATGCAGACATTTTGTTAGAACTAATTAGAATGAAAAAATCACATAAGAAGGCTGAATGGTACAAAGAAAGGAGAGAGGAACTATTCAAACTTATGAAGTATGAAAACCATAAGGATGAAGCAAATTATGACTTTGCAAGTTATGGTATTGATTTGGATAATATTTCTAAATACTACGACAACTGTAAAATGTCGGTTATGGATAGGATAGAACAAGACACAATCATAGCGAAACAGGAGGAAGAATGATGGTAGAAGAAAAAAGAACTTTCTCGGTTACTAATTTGTTTAGGAGAACTACACCTAAACCACAAGACCGAGAAGTGTTCAATGCAGGAATACAAGAGAAGAATACAACATACATGATTACACCCCCGATTATTTACCACATGGTAAATCAATCAGTAATTGTAAGGTCATGTATAACTCAATTGAAGCAGGAGATTTTCAGGCGTGGATATGTTTGGGAAGAAAAGTTTGTTGCTAAATGTAACTCTTGTGGAAAGGAACATAGTTCACCAACAGAAGAATGTATTGATTGTGGTTCTACTGATTTGAGAAAGGCTGACCCTAAGCAACTAAAATATGCTCACAATCTACTAGGTGGTAGAATAAATAAATCCGAGCAGATGTTTATTGATGTTTTAAAAGAATTAGAAGATGATTTGAATATCATGGATGATGCTTATCTTGTTATGGTTAAGGAGTATTTCTTAGATTCTAACAATATGATTAGAATGCACAGAATAAAGGAGATATATCGTGGCGACCCTGTAACAATGCACATTTATTCTGATGAATTAGGTGAAAGAGGTAAAGAGGGCTACACTTGCTTGAGACACCGAGATTTTATTTCTAAATCTCAATCAGATACTTGTGATTCTTGCAATGGAGAATTATATCCTGTTCATTATGTAAATAGAGTGAATGGTGTAGAGCAATATTTCATAGAAGGGGAAGTATTGCATTTCAGCAAATATTCTCCTAGTAGATTGTATGGTATGTCTCCAATACTTACACTTTGGAATCATGTTACTACCTTGATAGCAATGGAGAATTATGTTAATTCATCATATACTAAAGCGAGAATGCCTAGAGGATTGCTTGCAGTTCAAACTAGAAATATTGATTCGATGAAATCATTTTGGCGTGGAGTCAAAGAAAAAATTGAACAAGACCCTCACTTTATTCCTGTAATGGGTATTGAATCAGAAGGTGGTAAAGGTTCAATTGAATGGGTTAAATTCATGGATAGCCTAAAAGAAATGGATTACATTTCAGTAAAGGATGATTTGAGAGATAGGATTTCAGCATTCTATGGTGTGAGTAAAATCTTCATGGCGGATAATTCTGCTAGTGGTGGATTGAATAATGAAGGTATGCAGGTTTTAGTTACTAATAGAGCAGTAGAAATGGCTCAGACAATTTGGAATAATTATGTGTTCCCATTCATTACAGAAGAATTTGGAATAACTGATTGGTGTTTGAAATTACCACCATCAGAAGAAGAAGATGAAATTGCAGTATTAAGAAAGAGAGAGATTGAAGTTAATATTGCGGCCTCAATTAAGAATTTAGGATTTGAAGTAGATATGGATGATGAAGGTAGATTTACTTACAAGAAACCTGAACCAAAACCCGAAGAAATGGGTGCAGAAAGTGAAGAAAGTGGTGGAGATACTGCTTCTACTGACCCATTTGCAGGAACAAATATTGATGCTTCTCAATTGGGACAACTACAAGAACAGGCTCTTACAGGCTCTAAACCACAGGAGAACCCTCCTGCCACTAGAAACAAATCTAGCATGAGTACAGGGCCGGATAAAAGATTTAGTGGATTACCCGAAGAAGCAGGAAATCAAAACGTAGATAGAAGAACCGAAAGGAGAGTTGGATGATATGAGTTGGGAACATGTATTGAAAACCTATGGCGGAACTAAAGAAAGTGAAGCAATTGAAACAGTTAAGACACTTAACAAGGTTAATAGAGAGGCTGGTTGGAATTTTGAGTATTACGATTTACTAAATTTAACAAACATAATGGCTAACGAATTGAAGCGAGAAGAATCACCTGAATTGATGGATATAATGATAAAACTTGATGCTGCAATTAATGATATAGAAGAAATATTGATAGAAACTCGAAACTATTTTGAAAAAAATGAAATTGATGGAATATATTGGCAAAGAAAACAAAGAGAGAGGGATTTAAAATGAGTTGGGAAAACATAGTAAAAAAGAAAAAACTAATCGGCGGTCAAAAAAAACTAGACAAAGATAATGATGGTGATATTGACGCAGAAGATTTTGCCTCTATGAGAATGGAAAAGCAAGCAGACTGTAAAGTAACAGTTTGTGATGCTACTACTTGTATGTATAATGCTAACAAACGTTGTACTTTAGATGAGATAACAATTAACTCAAGTGGTGGGTGTAATCAATTCCGCCCTAATAGAATGGCAGGTAATGTAGGGGCTAATTTAGGCTCTAGAGGATTAATTGATAGAGCAAAAAGAAATCTACAAGAAGAAAAAAGAACGAGGTGAATAATTTGAGTGAAGAAGGAGTTAGAGAATTAGAAAGAAAACTAGCAGACGCTAGGGCTAAGGAATATGCAGAAAGAAGAAATGAAGTTACAGTAAGTAGAGATTATTCTTTTGGTGGAGTAGACCCAACAACTACTGTTGAAAAGAAGATACCAAATTCGGCTGATATTCCTGATGCGATTCTTCTACCTAAGAAAAGAAAACAACGTAAAGAAAATATTCCATTCTAGGTGATGTAATGTTACTGAAATCTTCCGCTTATCCTATGTTTGAAGGAGCAGCAATGGGAGAAGAAGAAAAGGAAAAATTGTATGAAACACTAGACAAAAATAAAGAGTTGATATATTCTTTATTGTTTGGTGAAAATGAAAAGGACAAAGAAGAAAAAAAACATCTCAATCTTAGTTATATTGAAGATGGCGGAACTGACGTAAGAGATATTTTTAGATTTATAGACTCAACATCTACAGAAAGAAAAAAATTTATTTCTGCTAGTAAAAATTTGATTAAATTTCTAGAATACATGGATAATTTTGAAAGAAAGAATCTACAAGAAAATATTGCTAATATGGAAAAGGGTATTGATGCTGCTCCTAAATATGAAGATTTTAAAATTAAAGGTAAAGCAGGTCGGGCTAAAACTGTAAAAATACAAGCCGGATATAGAGAACGGCTTTCTATATTAAATGAACAAATTGTAAAATTCAAGCAAGCAGTTAAATTCTTTGAAGACTCACAACTACCAAAAGGTGCAGAAAAAGCAAAAAAACAAAAAGAAGCATTAGCCAACGCAGAAGAAAAATTCGATAGACTATTAGGAATAGCAACAAAAAAATTAGATAATAAAATCACGTTTGATTATAACGGCGAAAGTAAGACGGCCCGTTTACAAGATGCTAAGAAATTACTTTCAAAGGATAAAAACACTCTATCTAAATTAAAACCCAATGATAAAATAAAGAAATTGGTTATGTTTTTCAAAAAACTGATACAAGTTATTTCTAGAGAAGAAGATACTGATGATACAAAAGAACTTCTTACTAGTATGTTAGAGGCATACGAAGAAAACGATTTTACAGTTTATGAAAATATGTTGGAAAAGTTAGATTCAAAAAGATTCTTCAATAAAGAGAACATTGGAATGTTTGTTAAGTTTTTCAAGAAGCCTAGAGGTTCTAGGCTCAAAAGAGATATCAAAGAAGTATTTTTCAAAGAAGGTTCTACTGATATAGATGAGGAAAAAGTAGAAAATTTCAAACAGATATTAAATGAAAGTCAATTGATATCTGTTGCCGACACACAAGATGTAAAGCAGAAATTTGAACAATTGATTTCTTCTAGTCAAGAAGAATACATTAACAAACTACAACAGGCTATGAAAAATCCCAAAAAATTCTATGATATAATGGGACGGGACATGAAAGTTGTAGGCGAAAAAGGAAAAGGTGCTAGAATACGTGGAACTAAAAATGTTCGATGGAAAGAAACTATGGAAATACAGATGTATGAACTTGCAGATGATTTGCTAGATATGGCAGATATGATAAAAGAAAATAGGGATAAGAAACCTGATTACGAATTAGATAAAAAGGAAATAGAATTTGTAAAAGAACAAATAGAAGCATTTGAGTTTATGATAAATGTTCTATATACGATAGATTATGATGTTAGAGATTATACAAAAATATCTGAGGCACTTGGAGTCTTTCATCTGCTGCTTCAATTAGATTCTAAAATTGATATTAAAACATATGAACCAAAAAACGTAGCACTACCTAAACCTAAAACTACAGATAAAGAAATGACTCAAATAAATATGTTGAAAAGACTCAAGAGAGAAATTTTACGTGAACTACCTAATCCCATATCTAAACCTAGTAAAATGCAAAGTAGATTCAATACACTTGATGAAAAAACTAATGCTAATTATCTAAATGAAGTCCTTAAAAAAATTAAAAAAGATGAAATGGAAAGAAAAATCAATAAAATAAAAACACAATTGAATAAGTTAGTTGATAAAGATGGGTCTATAAAACCTGAAAACAAAAAAGAGGTAGAAAAACTAAGGAAACAAATTAAATCACTTTCTAAAAAGTTATTTGGTAAGGCTATCAAAGAAGTAAAAGTTGATATTAAAAACAACATAGAAGAAAGAAAAAGATATCTTTCATCAGCAGATGGTAGAAGTAAAATTAACGCATTGAATAACAGACTAAATAAAATTAAAGAAGTAGATTATGAAGACGAACCGGAAAGGTTTGAAAGTAAATATGCTGAATTCATAGATTTCATAGAAGAATTGAAAGACATTGATAAAGACGTAATAACTACTTTAGACGAAATATTTGACGAGTTAGATAGTGGTGAACTTACTCCACAAGAACTGTTAGAGAGATTAGGTGGCTAACGATAATTATATCATATGAGTAGTAGTGCGAATTGTTGAAGGGGGATTGTGTATGAGTTGGCAGGATATATTAAAAGCCAATTCTATGATAGACAAACTCAATTCTAAAGACAAAAAAAGAGTAAAGAAATTACTGCAAAAAACACAACCTACGCAGTATTTTGGTCAAGATATGACCCAATTAGGTGATTTGATTTCTATGATGGAAACCTTAGATGTAGTTAAGGATGATTCAAAGTTATCAAAGAAAATGAAGACATTCGGTGAGCAGAATTTAGACATACTTGCATCTGCGGCTGAATTAAGAAAAGATTACGAAACTCTATACTACCAATTAAGAAAGGTAGTATATCCTAAGAGTAAAAAGGAGGAAAAAGAATGACGGAAGAAAATAATGAAGTATTGATGTTGATGAAAGAACTTGTAGATAGAGTAAAGGCTCTAGAACAACAAGTGTATGATAAAGACAACTTACTAATGAAATCGGGTATGGTTGTAGTAGATAGTCCTAGACCAAATATGGGAGTTAGTGCTACACCTACAACTGAGTCAGTTAGTAATATGTCGTGGGACGACATACATAAGATGGTAGAAAACATTGGGTGATTGAATGAGTGAAGAAAAATTAGTTATTGAAGCAATATCAAAAGCAAAAGAAATTTTGCAAGAAGCAGGACATTTGGGATTATTAGAATTAGATGAGCCTTCACAGGGAGAAGATGAAAAACTATCTCGACCACCTAAGAAATCAAAAGAAGTTAAACTAGGAAATCCTCAAACTCCTGAACCTAAAGGCTACGAAGGGTGATTATTTGTGCCTGTATCGGGTTTAGCCTTTGAGAAGGAAACCGATACTGTATCTAAAGAAATACTAGATTTGTTTGAGAAAACTAGAGTAGCCTATCTTTCGGCTAGAGAAGACCCGAAAGAATATGAGAAGAAGTGGAAATCAATTGTTAAAGAAATCCGTGAAAAATTTGACGACATTGATAATGTAACTACTGAATTAAAAAAAGTGATATCTGAAAAAGAACTATTCGCTGATGCAGTTTTAGACCCAAAATCTTCTCAAGCAAAAACATTATTTTCAGCCATAAAAAAACTTAGATTTGAATCTGAGTTAGTATCTGACCCGTTCTCTAAACAATTGGGAGAACAAGTAATAGACGAATTAACAGAAAATGATTCTATATTGGTGGCGTTTATTCATTATGCCTTACGCTCGCACAGTAATATTATTCCTGATAAAGCATACAAAAAATTCAAACTAAAGCCTGATAATATCACTCAAGGTACAATTGGTTTAGATTTGAAAAAGGATGATTTGTCTTTGTATGTGATTGAACATTATGGTGGAGACAAGAAAGATACAAGACGAGTTGAATCTAGAATCAAAAAAGGAATGAAATTACTAGAAGAAATTTTTGTTGATGCTTATGGTGAAGAAGAATGGGCTAAACTAGTTGCATTGGATATCAAAAAAGAAGATAAAAAAGATTCCATTGATTTCATAATCCCAAATAAGCCAATGTATAGAATTTTTGAAATTGACGATATGAAAGAAATTTTAGGGTTTAGTGGGGAATACGTTGTTCAAGAAAAGTATGATGGAATGCGTATTCAGATACACAAAATAAACGGTAAAATTACTATTTATTCATACAATGAGAAGGACATTACAGATAAATGTCCTGAACAAGTTAAAGCAATGGAGAAGAAACAGTTTGAAGATTGTATTTTAGATGCAGAATTAATTTTATTCAAGGGAGATGAAGCGTTACATCGAGCAGATACGATTTCACACGTCTTCAAAAAGGAAACAGAAGGAACTCTAAGAGCGCACGTATTTGATATAATGCGACATGAAAATAAGAATTTAACAGATGAACCTTTGCGAGAAAGATTGAATATTTTACTCTATCAATTCAGCCCACATTCAAGTGAAGATTTAGCATTCCCTTCAAAGAAAGATACTAGAGTTGCTGATTCTCTTAAAGAAGTAGAAGAATATTCTAAACTAATAATGGATATGCCAACTTCCGAAGGAGTAGTAATAAAAGACCATGAATCTACTTATTTCATAGGGAAAAAGAAGAATCCAAAATGGATTAAGTGGAAGAAATTCATAGACCTTGATGTAATTGTATTGGATAAATCCAAAACAAATAGTAATCTTTATTCTTACACTATGGGTATAGGGCCATTAAATGCAGAAGATTCTAGAAAGTATAAGACTAAAGAATTAGATGGAAAGGAATACTTACCTATAGGTAAAGCATTGAATACTAAAGAATCGGTAGAAATTGGTTCTATCATTCGTGTAAAGGTAGATGAAGTTAAGAAAGGTAAAAGTGGATTCAGTCTATATTCGGCAAAGGTAATTGAAATACCCGAAGTAACTCAGACAGATACATTACAGGCATTAGAACAACTATCTACTAAAACTAAAAAATCATTACAACAAATTGCTGAATTAGGTGATACGTTTAAGGTAGCAGCAGGTTTGAAGAAATATACCATAACTGATGATATTCATGGAACTGCTGAAATTATTCTAAAACAAGATTTGGATGGGTTTACTGTTTATGGATTCAAGGGAGATTCCTTAATGGAAAAAAATGCTCTATACAACCTTGATGTTTGGAAAGAACAAGTAACTGAAATCACAAAAACAAAACGTTCTGAATTAAGATTGGCTATTAGAAACTTTATTTTTGAACAGAAAGAAAATGAAGAAATAGAATTTTCAGAAATTGTAGCGTTTGTTGCTTCAAAACACCCTGATGATTACGAGCAGTTATTCGATAATGAGCAAAGGAAATTAATGAATTGGATGAAAAAACAAGATGATTTGATTTACATTAATCCTAATAAATTCCAAATCAATGCTGATATTCTAGAAAAAGATAAAGATATCATAAAAAAAGACACTCCTGAAAGTGGAAATTTTAATGTTTTTATTTCAGATAATGATGTTGAATTGTTAATTGAAGTAGCAGATGAAAGAATGGTTTGGAGAATAGATTTAGAAGACGCAGAAGATGTTTACGAATTATTTGGTAAATCTGCTAAATATCCTGCAAAGGTGGGTAAGGCTATCCGTAAGGGTAAAAAAATAGACTTCGGTAAAATTATTTTTGGTGTGCAAAAAGATGGCTACCATGAATACAAATTAGAAGGAGAAAAGTTTGAAACTAGAATACATTTCAGGGTTGTTCCTATTGAAGAACAAAATAGATGGATAGCATGGACGGGTAAAAAACAAGAAATGTTAGACCCCGAAGATGACGAAGGCGTATGGATTATTTCGGAAGACAAATACGCAGATTTAGAATTTCCGTAAACCGAGTAAGTTAAATAGTAAAAGTTGAGGGTGGTAGTAGTGTCGCAAATTTTGTTAAAGGGAGGTGAAGTTAGTAATTTCAATATACTCAAGTCTGATGATTTGGTTATAGGCGGCTACGCATCTATTGAAATGGTAGATAAGCAAAACGATTTGATTACATTAGAAGCCCTAAATGAAGCAGTAAAAAAATTCATGGAAGGTAAAAAATACAGAAATGTAATGTCTAATCATTCAAATGTTCAAGTTGGTGAAGTAATAGATAATTACCGAGACAAGAATGGAGTTTTGCATAAAACCAAAGTAGATGATGTTGGATTTTATGTTGTTATCAAATTAAGAGACGACATAGAAAAAGCAAAAGAAATTTCTAGAGGAATTAGAAAAGGAACATTGCGCTCTTTTAGTATAGGAGGACAAGCCATTTCTAAGAAATCAAGAAATTCAGATGAGTACGGCCAATATAACGAAATTGATAGATTAGAGTTACACGAAGTTACTATATGCGAAAAAGGCATTAATCCCGAAGCAAAATTCGACATTTTAAAACAAGAACGAGGTGAGAAAATTTCAGAAGAACTAAGTGCTGCGATTTCCGAGTTGAATGACCTAATGAAACAAGTCAATTCTCTACATAAGGAAGAAGAAATGATGGATGATGATATGGGTAAAGAAGACGAAGAAGTTGAGGCTATGTATATGAAAGAAGACGAAGAAATGATGGATAAGGGAGACGATGAAGAATTGAAAGCCCTTGCCGATGGCGGTGATGAAACCGATGCAAATGATAAACACGCAGGAGAGTTAGTTGTAGATAATGGAAATGCAAAAACACAACCTGCTACAAAGCATTTGGCAAAGGGTGTAGGAAATGAAGAATTTTCTACATTAGATTTGTCGCCTGAGAATGTGGAGAAAGCATATGCTCAATTCCGAGCAGAACAATTGGAAAAGATTGCATATGATTCTCTTTCAAAGCAATTTGAGGAAAGATTTGCTGCTGAACTAGAAGTTAAGAAGGCTGATGCTGAAAAGGCTGAATATGATGCACAAACAGAAGTTGCAACTCTAAGACAAGAGTTTGCTGAACTACGAAAGTCATTGACTGAAACTAACGAAATTGCAAAATCTGAGGGTGTATCTCTAACATTGCCCGAAGGATTCCCAACATCTGCTGATGAAATTCAGAATATGTCGTGGGGAGATATACACAATGTTGTTAGAGGATTTAATTGAGGTGAACTAAGATGAGTGGATATATTAGAACAATGAAAGATTTAGAGGCTGCTTCCTATGGAATGGGCGGTTCAGCCGGAAATGCTTTGCTAAAAGCAGCAGGTGTTGTTGGTGGTTTTGGAACTCCACACGATGCTGCATCAAATCCATTTAGTGCTGCTAGTAATTTGGGCGATTTGTATAACGTTCTTTACGGGCAGAAAGTTTGGTCAATGCTAAATCAAGAGGTTAATCCTCTAGCAATGATAGCAAAGAGGCCATACACTTCTAGTGGTTGGAGAGTTTTGAAGTCAAGACCGGAAGGTGGTTCATCTTCTTCCTTTACTATTGGAACAGGAGCGGCGGGTTCTGCTTCTCCTGCTG
>TARA_A100001201_G_scaffold92733_1_pt1 | contig 11772 bp, 15 predicted proteins | sample TARA_A100001201 | Tara Oceans TARA_A100001201 (sample SAMEA2619872) | marine metagenome | biome: marine biome (ENVO:00000447); feature: surface water layer (ENVO:00002042); material: "saline water (ENVO:00002010), including plankton (ENVO:xxxxxxxx)" | depth 5 m | reverse complement strand
GGCTCAACGCCAAGAACAGCACGGTGGTCACAACGAGGTCGGTACGGGTGAGCACGAGACCCATGGCCTTCGCGATCAAAGAGTAGACGAGGAAGAACACGAGCGCGTGAAACATCACGGCGGTGCGTCCAGTGAGACCGTTGCGGAACTTGATGCTTGTACCATCGGTGCGGAGGATGATACCTGGGCTGAGGGTGAGAAACAAAGCGGCGGGGATAGACACTTTTTGGGAGGTAATATCTGGAAGCATTTGTAATATGTGTATATTATAATTCTATAGCTCTATGATCAGAGAATTGGTAACAAAACTCAATAAAATCGTGGTATTTCGCATCTTTGAGGATATGGTGATTCATGTACCTGTCTCCGAGATACCTCTGTAACAATTGCCACATCCACCATAAATCGTCGTCGAAATGTCCACCCCAGTCATCGATGTGGAGCGGTTTGTTCATTTCAACTTCGTACTCTTCATCGTCGCTGTATTCATTATCGCTCATACGCTCGGCGGCGTGAGCATACTCATTCCAAACCATTATTTCTTTTCTTTGATGCCCGTGAGGGAAAGAGAAGTGGATTCCTTTACTGGAAGACTATCGAGTATAGCCTTTAACACACTTTCAGCCTGTTGTTCGTTACCATTGAAATAGTTCACGAGACCTTCCTTAACCGTAGTCTTGTTAAGACCGGTCTTTCTGGAACTCTTTCGCACGGAAATCTTCCCCTTCTTGAGGTTAATCGCATCGAGCCCGTGGTCCACCATAAGCTTCTTCACTTGGAGCTTAAGCGACTTTTCGGCTTGAACGAGCACTTTTATATCTTCTCTGGCTTCTGTAATTTGCTTGTTTAATTCAACCAACTTAGAGACGCTGTTTGAGAGTTCGTCTGAAGGAACTTGAGACATTTATATATACCTAAAACGTTATTTCTTTAAGTTTACGCGCACAAACCACGTTGCATCGTGTCTGGGGCGATGGTGGAGTTATTCCACACGAACGCTTCCTTTGGGTTTGGTGGATCCGCGCGGATTTGCTGGTTGGCGTTACGCAAAGCACCGCCAATGGTTTCTGGGTAGCCAGTTTGTTGACGTGGCTCAAGGAAGTTTTGACCGGAGAGAATGTCATCTGGGGCAAACTCACCGAAATCCTCCTGAGGAGCGACTTCACGTGGCAAAAGCGACGAGGCGAGACCGGTACCCGCCTTCATTTCACAACCAACACCAGCTTCCGCGGATGGACCGACGGCATCGATACCACCGATCGCGGCATATTCCTTTTCCTTCACACTGTAGGCGGCACGAGTTTGGGTGGCCATGAGGTAGATCACAACCGCGATAGCGAGAGCGATCACCAATTGGCGTGGGGTGACCTTCTTCATCTTCATCATTTATATATAAAAACAATTTTTTTATTCGTCATCTTCAATCACAATTTCATCTGGGTATGCTTCAACTTCTGGCTCGGGTTCTGGAGTTGGCTCTGGCTCTGGCTCTGGAGTTGGCTCCGGTTCTGGCTCTGGTAACATTCTGACCTGGACCAAATTCCATTGTGGGCCAAACGCCTTCTTCGCGAACCAAATACCCGCGTACTCGAGCATGATAGAACACTTGGAACCGACGAGATTTGGAACTTCCGCGAGACGCTCCTTGTTCGCACCGAATACCTTGGTGGCGGAAATCTTATCAGCGGAGAGTGTGTCTTGCTTGGTGTAGACCTTTGTAATGGTCTTTTCTGGGAGCTGCTTCCCAAACCAAGTCACGCTATTTTCATTCGCTGCGGCGATATTATTCGCATGGATGTCTTCCACCTTTTCGACACCGACCGCGCTGGACAAGTCAAACGTGACTTCATCGTCTGTATCTTCCGTGACGAGGGCATTCTTCACCTGGACGTAACAACGCCTCTTTTCATCGGTCACAGCCTTGACGTGGTAGAGACCATCTTCACCCTTAGCGAGGGTACCGTAGATCATTGTATACCTCAATTATGGTTCAAATCTTTAACCCCCACAAATGGTATCATGGCCGATTTACGTATAATGGGCTTTGGAACCCATGAGTCTCGCACTGGTCTGAATCCATAGAGGGTTTCTTCCAATTTTACTTTTTCTGGTAATGGAAGTGGACGTTTTGGCCTGTAGTTAAACTCATTTCTCACGTATGAAGGTCTTGTATTTTTCTTCCAATCATTCGTTTCTATGTTAAACCGCATATTAGATTGTGTTTTTGAAAACCCTTGTAAGTTACCCATATTATGGGAAGCTTTTACGCCATGAACGTATTGTTTTGATAATTTTTCTGGGTCGGGTGTCGTTGTGAATTTTGTGTATTTCTTTGGGTTTACTTTGATGGCTTTGCGAGGACTTATGTTTTTGTGTGTTTTAGGCATCTTTTTCCTTTTTATGAGTGGTATATCAACTTTCTTCATGATACTAACCATCGAGTCATTCGCATTAATTTTACGGCGAGTCACGAGTTTTGCGAGTTTAATCATACGACGGCGATCTTTTTCCTTCTTTTCTGGTGGACGAAGACCGAGCTTTTGCATGGTATACGAATCTTCGATGAGGAACTTTTTGGATGCGAGTTTGATGTTATCGAATTTACCGATAACATACTTACCCGTGATTTTGAATATATCAAGGGCTTGTATCTGATCATCACCCACCTCGAAACCAAATTCACCTGGACGCATAAATGCAATATCGAGAATGCCACCCATATTGATTGGTTCGATTCGCCCCGTTTTGGGTGAATAAACACGCGCTTTCATATCGAGTGTGAAAAGCTCTATGTCTGCGAGTGTATCTGGACCCTTTTTAGCATCCTTTTTCTTTGGTATCAATGTGTATCTTCTCGTGACATATGGACCAGTGTTTGCGAACCCGAGACCTATGAATTTACCAGGCTTTCCCCGGCCATCTTGTACGAGCTTAGTGAATCGTCTATTTACACGTTTGGCGATTTCACCCAATTTGTTCCACAAGAGGAGTTTTATGGCTTGAAGCTTACCGAAAAATTTCGTATCTGGTTTTATTCTTGGTACGAATTTCGTGTCTATGTCGAGCGTCATAATTCTCTGTGTTGGTTCCAAGTACGAATTCACGGCGTCACCTCCCGAAAGAATCAAATCACCCACTGGGTTGAGAAATTCGGTAAGTTCGTCTATCACGGCATACAGTTCGTATCTCAAAACGTCCGTCAATATAACACTCACAAAGTCCTTGAAATCCTTGTCCTTGTGTACTCTGTGCATTCTCGCTCTGAAGCGAGAGACATCATCGGAGTCATAGAACTTTTTCAAGACGGGGTCATTATGAAACAGTTTTTTCATCCTGAATCGGTTTATGACCCCTGCCGAGTATTCATTCTGATCCATGTTATTATTACATCACATATTAATATCGGGGTGAAACAAGGTTAAAGATGTGATACCTAAGTAAGACATAACAAGATGTCTCTTGAAACTGTTCTCTCTGAAATCTCTGCTCTCCGTTCCGACGTCAAGTCTTTGACCAAGATCGTTCGTAAGATCAAGGCGAAGCAAGACGACCCGGACGGAACCAAAGCTGCGTCTCGTGCGAAGAACAACGGATTCAACCGTGAACAAGCGATCTCTCCTAAGCTCCGTGAGTTTCTCGGTGTCGAAGAAGGAAAGCTCGTCTCCCGTTCGTTCGTCACTCGTGCGATTAACAGCTACGTCACTGAAAAGGGTCTTAAGCACCCCGACAACGGCCGTGTTCTTGTTCTTGACGACAAGCTCCGCGATCTTCTTAACCCACCTGCGGACACGCAAGTCACGTTCTTGAACCTTCAAAAGTTCTTGAGCCCACACTACACCAAGGTCGAACAAACGGCTTAAAAAAATTATCTACTAATCATATAAAATGATAATCGACAGGGAATCCGTCGAAACCCTTGTTGGTACAAAGATATCTAAGATAGATTTGTACCAAAAAGCTTTTACACATAAATCTGCACTGAAAGAAAATGAAAACTTGGAATCGTTCGAAACACTCGAATTCATAGGTGATTCCGTGTTAGGATTCGTGATTACGAAATTTCTATTTGATAGGTATGAACAACAAAAGGAGGGATTTCTTACCAAAGCGAGAACGAAGCTCGTGAGAGGAGAAACACTCGCGAAGATTGCGATGAAGCTTGAAATGTACAAATGGATCCAGATGGACGAGAAGGGAATGCGAAACGAGTGGTTCAAAAATCCAAAGATTCTTGAAGACGTGTTTGAGGCATTCATCGGTGCGATTTACATGGATTTGGGTTTGTTACATGCGAAACGTTTCATTTTGAATATTTACGAAAATCCAGAACTCGTGGACATGCGGTCAATCATGATTGATGATAACTACAAGGATCATCTCATGCGATATTGTCAAACACATGGACATCCACTCCCAGATTATCGAGTGATATCACATGATAATGGCATCTTTTACGTGGACGTGTACGTGAACAACGTGATCCTTGGTAGAGGATTCGCGAAGAATAAGAAGCAAGCCGAACAGAACGCGGCCAAATATTTTTTCTATCCACATTAGTAATGATACCGGTGCCTATATTATTTATTATGGCGTCTCTTTTTCTGAGAAAACCGCACATGCCCATACAATACTCAAAACAGTGGCTCATAGAAGAATGTGAACGATTGGGTGCTCCATCAGAAGGTACGTCCCGTATATTAAGACATAGAATTAACCGCTTAAAAGGTACAATCTAATACTTTTTAAGATGCACCCCAATGTAGAAAAGCTCTTGAAAAAGACATACGCTGAACAGAGGTCACAAGAATGGCTCGATTTGCGAAAAAACATGCTCACCGCGAGTGATTGTGCTACGGCCATAGGCGAAAACAAATACGAAAAACCATTTGACCTTCTGCTCAAAAAGTGTGGTAAGGGGAAGCCTTTCACCGGGAATGCAGCCACTGAACACGGTAACAAATACGAAGACGAGGCTCGCATTCTCTACGAACAGCGATACAATGAAGTCGTACACGAAATTGGTCTCGAACCACATCCGAAGCATCCATGGCTCGGTGGATCACCCGATGGTATCAGTGAATCGGGTAAACTCATAGAAATCAAGTGTCCGATGTCACGCGAAATTTTACCAGAAGTTCCACGCCACTATATGCCACAGTTGCAACTGTGTATGGAGGTACTTGACCTAGAAGAGTGTGATTTTATCCAATATAAGAATGCCGATTTCAATTGGCCCAAGCCCGAGGAGTTTGTCGTGGTCAACGTGAAACGTGACCGAGGGTGGTTTGAAAAGTACTTTCCGGTGATGGAGGAGTTTTGGCAAAAAGTCTTGTATCACAGGGAGCACGGGATAGAAGAACCAGTAAAGAAGACGAGAACACGTAAAAAGAAGGAAGAAGGTCCACCTCCGCCATGTGAAATTAAGTCTGATTCGGACGATGAGTACAGAGACGAGTGAATTAATATATCACAATATATAAATGAACGTAAACCAAGTGGTCAACGTACCCAAGAAATCGAATAATATCGCGATAATAATTGGTGTGACCGTTTTGGTGTGCTGCCTGTTTTCTTTATATTTAACTTTTATGAGATCCCGCGATGAGGGAAAGGGATTAGAGGAAATTGAACGTATCGAGGAGGAGAAACCACCCAGTCCCGGTCCCATCATACGAGACATGACAGTCACTACCAGAGACACCACACGAATAGATGGGGAACATGCCATCTCTGCCGAGCTTCTTGCTAAAATGAAAAAAGCCAAGGAGCTTAATCCTGATATGCAATTCAATAACCCCCTTAAAATAGATATCTATGATGACTGTGATTGTACGCAACTCAGACAACGAATCCAAGCAAAAGATGCAGCCAGTGGTGAAGTAAACATCGCTTCAATTGGTGAGGAAGTTCACCCAAGATGTGTAAAAGCGGAGGGGAGTGTATACATGGATGATTATAAACACATGGCCAAGGGTAAAGATGACGACGGTGAACCATGGGAACACAAGATGGATATGCCTGAGTTGATCATGGGTGATAAACCCAACGGAATGCCTAATGTATTCAAACTGAAACTTGGGTGTGAGGAAAATCAGAAAAACGTAGAAGATTCGGCACTCAAATTTAAATGGTGGAACATATCTAAATCCGCCTAATAGGTTTGAAAGTCTACATACCCCTACATAATCCCGCGAAGCAACACCGTGTTTTTTGGAACTTTTTATAGAGAGACTATATCTAATTTAAATCTAATGACGAGATTTTTCTAGAATTTTGAAAATAAAAATAAAAAAAATTATTTTTTTTAAAACTTTTTTCTTTAAAAAGAAAGTGAAAAAAAAATATTTTTTTTTTCAAATTTCATTTTCAAAAAAACATGGTGTTGTTTCACCTAAGTAATTCACCACCTATGTCTAAATCAAACCAAAGAACGAAGTAAGCATGGAACTGTATCCACACCAGATAGAGGGAGTCAACTGGATGCTCGAGAGAGAGCATTCATCGGTGGGACCAAAGGGTGGATTCCTCTGTGACGAGATGGGACTCGGAAAGACGGCACAACTCGTCACCGTGATCAAACGAAACAAAACTAGACCTACCCTCGTGGTGGTTCCCAAATCAATCGTGACTCAATGGAAAAATGAGATACACAAATTCGCTCCAGAACTCAGTGTGTTTGTGTATGATGGAATCAAACGAACAAGAGATGCATCTGAATTCGAACGTCATGACGTGACTGTTTGTCCATACAGTCTTTTGACTGAAGAAGCCCCACTGGTCCACATGATAGAGTGGGGACGTGTCATCCTCGACGAAGCGCATGAGATCCGAAACCGGCGTTCCAAGCGTTTCAAGTCAGCGATGAAAATTGAGTCTACGTACAGATGGGTCGTGACTGGAACCCCTGTATTCAATGAAGTGGATGATTTCGTCTCACTTTGTGCTTTCATAGGCATCGATAGGGTCGATGTACAATGTAACCTCGAGGCTGTCCGCGAAAAATTTATCATTCGCCGCACCAAGAATAAGGATTCTATCCCAGAGTGTCACTTTGAAAATGTTGAGCTTGAGATGTATCCGGAAGAAAAGACACTCTATGTCCGGGCGTTTTCAGAAGCACAGGAAATGATCCGTGAAATGATGACACGAGCGAAGGCACATGGTAATTTAACCATGTACAATATGGACATTCTTGAGCAGTTACTCAGAGCGAGACAGGTGATGGCATGGCCTCAGCTCTACATCGATGGTATGGCAAAGAAGATGGATGAAGAGATGAATGTATGGACGGGACGATCAAAGAAGATGGAAACCCTATTTGAATCTATTGCACAGCACCCGGATGAGAAAACTCTCGTATTCTGTCAATTTAAAGGCGAAATGAATTACATTCAGGAAAAACTCACGTGTCCGGTATTCCGTATCGATGGCACGTGTTCAAAAGAGCGCCGCGAGTCACAATTGGCCGAATTCAACCGGGCTCCACAAAATAGCGTGTTTCTCATTCAAGTCAAGGCTGGTGGTCAGGGTCTCAATATCCAAAGTGCGTCCCGTGTGTATATCACTAGTCCTTCTTGGAACCCGGGTACAGAGCTCCAGGCTATCGGTCGTTGCCACAGGACGGGTCAAAAAAGGGAGGTCTACGTGAAAAAGCTCATATATAAGGGTGATGAGAAGTATCCAAGTGTGGATGAATCTATTGTCGCTTTACAGGTGAGAAAATCAATGGAGTATGCCGAGGTATTGGGTGACGAGAGACTCAAGACACAATTACCTGGAAAACCAGAGAGTCTTTCAATTTCAGAGATTCGAAATATTTTCAGAGCATAAGGTATATACAATGAAGACATTTGGTTCTCGCGCTGAAGTGTTCCACGGTACTGCGGAAAAGACCACCGGGGGTCTTACCAAGAGCGACTTGTTCCAAAACAAGTATGGTGAAATTAAGAGTAAGGCCGCGTCCAAGGCGGCCCTCGAACGCATGAAGGAAGAGGGTAAGAAGGCGATGGTCAAGGTGTTCAAGCCAAAGAAGTCTGGCTTCAAGCTCCAACCAAAGGCCGGTACCAAGGCTTACAAGAAGCTCATCACAAAAATGTAAACGTATTATAAGAGATGACTCTCACAAAGTGGTCCCAAGCTGTTAAGATGGCTAAGATTAAACAGGGTATAGACCCAAAAAAGTATGTAATGATAAAAGGAAAACTCCTCAAAGAAGCCCAGGCTATTTACCAGCTCCTCATCATGACTAAATAACGAACTGGAACCCCTTAAGAGTTTGTGGTTCATACGTCACAAGTTGGTATAATTTATAGGTTACTCCGAACTTTTTGTTCAAGAAATACACACTGTTGATTTCAACGATCGCAGTTCCCGAATTTCTTGAATAGAGACCATTTTTACAATCGACGTTTCCGATTGGGTTTTTTGCTTCGTCGTACACATGTGGTTTAATCTTACCATCCATGTTTACATCGACCTTTACGCGAAATTTTGGTTCACGATCGGGGGATTCCTTGATGTTTGAAAAGAACATACCCTTGAGTTCATCTTTAGATACTTTGCGTTTGAAGATATGCTCACTTTGTTCTTCGACGGCGTCAATGATCTTTTCTTCGAATTCGCGCATCGTTTCATAAAATTTTTTGACGTAATTGTCATCTTCATCATACCCCTTCATCGCGAAATCGAGTGAGTACTTCGTTGGACCAACTTCTGGTGTGAATCCGGAGACACCGAATGGCATGTACATTCGAGGGAATTGAATTCGTAACGGTCGCCCTTCTTTTGTGCATAGGGAAATTTTGCGACCATCGTGTTTGGGGATTTCGAGTTCATTTAGTAGATTCACGAATTTAGACATATGTATTAAAATTTATAGTAATCAAAGCTTTAAGCAGAACACGCGGTACACTCCGCTTCTAAACTAAATTGCTGTGGTCTCGCCTTTGCCTTGGAACGAAGGTAGTACATTCCAGTTTTGAGACCAGCCTTCCATGCGTAAAAGTGCATAGACGATAATTTGGAGAGGGTCGGACTCTCGACGAACAGATTCATGGATTGTGATTGGTCGATGAAAACACCTCGGTCTGCGGCCATATCAATAATGACCTTTTGACTCATTTCCCACACCGTCTTGTAAAGTTCCTTGATGTTCGCGGGAATATCGATGATGCTTTGAACAGATCCATTTGCCTTTACCATGAGATCTTTCATTTCTTTTGACCAAAGTCCAACCTTTTTGAGATCTTCGACCAAATGCTTGTTCACGACGACAAATTCACCCGCAAGGGTTCTTCGTACGTATATGTTTTGTGTATACGGTTCGAAGCATTCATTGTTGCCGAGGATTTGAGAGGTGGATGCGGTGGGCATTGGAGCCAAAAGAAGGCTATTTCTCGTACCCTTCTTCACGCGTTCACGCATGGCGTTCCAGTCGTATCTATCCGAAAGTTTCGGTGCGTCCCACATGTCGAACTGTAAGATACCCTGACTGAATGGAGACCCTTCAAATGTCTCGTATGCGCCATATTTGTCCGCGAGTTCACAACTCGATTCGAGTGACGCGTGGTAAATGGTTTCAAAGATGAGTCGGTTCATTTCTCTTGATTTTTCGGAACCGAATGGTTCTCTACACAGAATGAACACGTCGGCGAGACCTTGAACACCGATACCAATGGGCCTGTGTCGCATATTTGAACGCTTCGCCGTGTCTGTGGGATAAAAATTCCTATCGATCACCTGGTTCAAGTTGCGCGTGACCATCTTTGAAACACGGTGAAGTTCCTCGTAATCAAATTCACCCGTCTCCTTATCGACGAATTTGGGTAACGCGATAGATGCGAGGTTACACACAGCCGTTTCATCCTTGTCCGTGTGCTCCAGAATTTCACAACACAAGTTGGAGGATTTGATCGTACCGAGGTTCTTTTGGTTGGATTTTTCATTGCACGCATCCTTGTACAACATGTATGGTGTACCAGTTTCGCTTTGAGACTTAATGATAGCCTTCCAAATGTCTGCGGCGGGGACAACTTTAGTCGCCAAACCTTCTCTCTCATATCTTTCATAGAGTTCTTCAAACTCTTTTCCGTACACATCCGAGAGACCCATAGCCTTATCCGGGCAGAACAAACTCCAGTTTCCACCCTCTTCCACACGCTTCATGAACAGGTCGGGAATCCACATAGCGGAAAACAAATCTCTGCATCTCGCTTCTTCGTCACCTTGATTGAGACGAATTTCAAGGAAATCGAGAATATCCGCATGCCATGGCTCGAGGTAGACCGCAATCGAACCCTTTCTTCGACCGGCTTGATTGACATATCGAGCAGTCGCGTTATACACGCGAAGCATGGGAATGATCCCATCCGATGTACCGTTTGTGCCTCTAATATGAGATTTGTTCGCCCTGATGTCGTGTACATGAAGACCGATACCCCCAGCCCACTTTGAGATCTGCGCACATTCCTTCACTGTATCATAGATCCCGTCGATGCTATCATCCTTGTTTGCCACCAAGAAGCACGACGACATTTGTGGACGAGGTGTACCTGCGTTGAAGAGTGTGGGTGTCGCATGAATGAACAAACCCTTACTCATGGCGTCATACGTTTCAACCACGCGTTCGATGTCATCACCGTGAATACCGATGGACACGCGGGCATACAGATACTGTGGTGTTTCTATGATTTCGTCGTTTATCTTCTGGAGATACCCCCGTTCAAGGGTTTTAAGTCCAAAATACCCAAAATCATAGTCTCTTTCCGGTTTTATATATGAATCAATCTGAGATGAAACTCTCGCAACATCTTCGGTGACGATACCGGCGTCACACAATTTCTGCATGGCTTCGGAAAAGGTAGAGGGAACTCGTTTTTGAATGTTACTCGCGACGATCCTGGTTGCGAGAACTTCATAGTCTGGATCACTGGTAATCATGCCGATACAAATCTCAGCCGAGAGTGTATCAATCTCATGTGTCTTGATGTTATCATACATCGAAGAAAACACCTGCTGTGCGATCATGGATGCATCGACATTTTCAGATAACCCATGTCTGAGTTTTGAGATCCTATTGGTGACCTTATCAAATTTAACGTCTTCAATACGACCGGATCGTTTAATAACCCTCATTTTATAAATATACAAACGAATTTTTTATATTACTTTTTTTTGAAGTCTCTGCTTCGGACTGGTACTGGACCAACTACTTCAAACTTGCGCTCGGGTTGAGCGAGATGGGTGTTGGTAAAAAAGGTGCCGATCGTACCAGCCTTGGTTACTGGTGGGTAAGATGCGATGAAGCAGTTGCCTGGTTTGCATTCAGGGCGGGGCTGTGGGCACGCATCTCTGGAGTATGCCTCATCGAAATCGGAAACCGAAAGGTTCATTTATAATTACTGATAGTTTTTTTCCAGGACTATATTAAATGTGTGATAATCTTCACCTGAATTCCATGAAGCAATGTGAAACGCCTCTGAACACACTTTTCTTCTCGAGGTTCAATGTAAACCTACTTCAGAGAGGTATTCGTCAAGATTTCAAGAATAAGACTGGTATTGCGATTGACTACCAAAATGAAGATGATTTGTATGCCATCATGCGCGTTGTTTTCATAAACAACGCCGGTGACCATGAATACCGAGTAAATGAGCAAGTGAAAAAGATGAATTCAATCGTCATAAATACGGCCGTTGGTCAAATTCAATCCGGTGTGTCTCAATACATGGGATACATTCATGATATGGACCGTGGATTGGAACCAATCGATGC
>TARA_A100001201_G_scaffold18951_2_pt1 | contig 11807 bp, 12 predicted proteins | sample TARA_A100001201 | Tara Oceans TARA_A100001201 (sample SAMEA2619872) | marine metagenome | biome: marine biome (ENVO:00000447); feature: surface water layer (ENVO:00002042); material: "saline water (ENVO:00002010), including plankton (ENVO:xxxxxxxx)" | depth 5 m | reverse complement strand
GTTGCTAATGCTGTAGCAGAATCACTACCTAAATTATCTTCATCTAATATAGAAGTAACTGTAGCACCTGAACTAAAACTTAATGAAGTAATACCATTAACTGTTCCAGCATTTATATCTACAGTATTATCAGCAGTAATACTAAATGGCATTGTAATCCAAGCATTATTACTACTGTTTCTTAATTTTAGAACATTATTACCTGTATCTATCCACCACTCATAAGCATACATTGTTGATGGCTCACTAGAGCCACTATTATTAGATACAATAGCTGATAGAGCATTGTTTAAGTCTGTTCTAAAGTTAGCACCTGTTTGGTTGGCTATATTGTAATCGTGTTGTGCCATATTTTTACCTCGTTTCTATTGTAGTCTTTTAGATAAAATTTTGTAATATAAAAAGTTCATTATTGAGTATTATCTATAAAAACATAAAGCGATTGATAGGTTGAATTTAGTTTTGTGACCCATCTAATACGCCATTTTACTAATCTTGTATTTGATCCTGTGGTTGGTAATCCTGTAATTGTTCCATTGTAAACAAAGGTATAAGTTCTAAAAGTACCTGCATCAAACTCTACATTTTGAATACCACCTGTAGCTTGTGCATAAGATGTTCCATTGTTTACGCTATACTCTAAAATACCATTTGTGCAATCACCATACACCCCAGTCCATATTGCTTGATACTTTGCATTATTACGCACATTATCTATATCTATTGGTAAATAATTACCTAGAGTAGTTGTGTTGGTAGTAAAATCAGTTGAACCTCTTTGAAAAGCACTACCAAAAACTGATAAGGGTACTGCTACTCCATCATGTGCTAGTATGTCTGCTGATACATTTCCAAAGTGTTTTACATTCAATGTATCAACATCAATTCTATCTGAATTTATAGTTCCAGCATTAATTTTTGTTGCGTTTAAATCATTTATTTTTGCGTTTGTAACTGCTAAGTCATTTATTTTAGCTGTAGTTATATTTGCATCAGCAATTTTAGCAGTTGTTATATTAGCATCTGCTATTTTTGCAGTAGTAATATTTGCATCTGCAATTTTAGCTGTAGTGATGTTGGCATCTGCTATTTTAACTGTTGTAACTGAATCATCTTGTATATCGCCTGTACCTGTAGGTTCTTCTCCAACAGTAAATGTTAATGTTGCTGCTGTAGATTCAGAACCCAATGGATTGAGTGATGAAACACTTGCAACATAGTTTGTTGCTTTTTTTATAAAGTTAAGATCTACATTTTCTACATCAACTATTTTATTCATTACTTGATTGCCTGATGAATCAACAATGTTGATTCTATATTGATAGTTAGGAAAATCTGTTGGAGTGTTCCAAGCTAAAAAAGGTCTGCCTGTAGAACTAGAATCAGTATCAGTAAATGCTAAACCTGTCGGTGCTTTTACAGCATAAGCAGATGGTAGGTTTGCAAGTTCTTCTACAGCTTCTTGTGGTGGTACTTCCCAAGTATAGACATCAAAATATTCAATTAGACTCACAGAAACTAAACCATCAGACTGAAGTTCTAATGCTTCAACTCTACACACCTTGCCACTAAATCCTAAACCAGCATAAGTAAGTGTAACTATATCTCCTACATTCAGCTTATACATTTCAGGGGTTCCTAAGAACTGCATAGTGGTTTGATTTCTGCTTCTTGTTAAAATAGCCTTACCCATGTTGTATGCAATATAAGGATCAGTTATATATGGAAATTCTGCTTTTACTTCTAGTTCTTCACCACCATCATCAGAAGTAAAATCATTTACATCAGTAGTAGCAGAATGTAATACAGTTGCAGTATCTAATTCATATTTTTTATTTGCATTAAAAAATTCTATTACAACTTTATTTGCTCTTTGATCCTTATTACCATAATCAACAGTTATACCAGCATCAGCAATTATATGATCATCAGTTATTGTAAATGTAGATGAACCAGTATCTTCTATTGATAATTCATACTTACCATCTACATACAAAAATATACCTCGCATATTCGCAAGTAATTCTTTTGCATTTTCCATTACTGACTTATTACAATCTAAATATCCGTTACAATGAAATCTTTTTACTTTTAGTAAATATGTTCCTGTATTAGAAGAATAATCAGCACCTAAATTAGAATCAAAATAAACTCTATAATCTTCACTAGCATCAAAAAACTCATCTCGCCTTACATCTTTAATATTAATACTATTTAAAATAGTAGCAGCAGAAGAATTTTTTAGAGTAATTTGTTCTCCTATTTTATTTTGAAACCAATCTCTATTTGCATTAGTTCCAAGCACACTTATAAAATCATTACCATTACTACCACTCCATGTAAGCGATTGTGCTGAACCATTAAAAAAAGGTTGGTCAACTAATGTATCAGCAGTATTAGCAGCAGTTTCAAAAGTAGATGTATTTATTTTTGCGATTGGTAAACCTTTTCCATACTCCGAGTTAGTTATGTAATCAAGGAAGCATAAAGCAGGATTATCCGACCATTCATAGGTTGATACTGTTCCAAATGTTTGACCTGAATCTCTAGGATCAAAAACTTTCTTACCTTTTACTTGAACTGTTAGTTGTGGTACGCCTGACCATATACCCTCTTTATCATAACCAAAGTGTGCTGCAATATAGCAAACACCATCTAATCTATGCGCTGAAGTCCAATTTGACATAGAAGCAACAAGCATAGGATCAGCAGTTTGTGAAGCTGCACCATGATGTAAATTAAATACATACCTATACTTGGATGTTGGTGAAGTGCCAAACCCACCTGCACCTGCATCTATACCTGTTCCATTTTGTGAAACAGTATTTAATGAACCTGCACCTGAACTTATTTTATCTGAACCTATGTATCCACCATCTCTAAATCTAGCAGAATCAGAAAGTGGGTTGCCATCTAATTCTATTGTTTTACCTAGTATTTCCTCACATTCTCCAACTGCTAAAGCATACACAACATATAAATCTCTTGAATCATTAGCATTAGTGTCCATGTAAATTATTTGAGCGCCAACTCTACGAGTACCATATATGACTGGTAATTTACCACCAGCAGATGTTTTATTTGCAAGTATGTCCTGACCTTTTGCTAACATCTGTCTTGCTTGTAAAAAACCTTTTACACCTACTGCAAGTGTTATAGCTTGTATTGCATAACCTATTTTTTGTAATGTAGATGCAGCTTTCCAAGCAGTTCCTACAGATTTAAAGAATCCAAAAATTGCACTAAATACACCCATTATTGACCCCACCTAACATCTTCTTTAACCTGTGTAGCAAACTCCATACCCTTATCGCCACTACTAAAAGTTTGTTGTGATTCATCAGAAAAATGTCTGCCTTTTGTCAAATTCCAATTAGACCAATGACTAGCTACAATCATATTTAAAACAGAATCATTTATATTTTCTTGAATAGATACATTTCTAACTTGACCTGTAAAATAATTAATAGCACCTACAATAGCTTCGTTTGAATCAAAGTAAGCTAAATAAATTTCTACTGTTTTATCTGTAAAAGCACCACTTTGAACAAGAGACCTAACCTGATCAGTTATATTGGAAAATCCAATATTAACTTCATCAACCTGTAATTGTCCTGTTTCAGCAGTTGCATCTACTGTTAAAAAAGAACCACCAGCTTCGTATGTATTAGAATCATAAATAACATTAGTATAGTAATCAGTAAGTCTAATAGTTGATGATAAATTTAATTCAACTAAAAAGGCTGTCTTAGTTGCAGTTGATGAGACCTGTGTTTGTAAACCAGCAGATAAACTTCTAGGCATTATGTAATAACCTCTCTAACATCAAATGAAATAGTATATAAACCACTTGCATCTGTTGAGTACATAATTTCATTGTTTTCAAGATATACAGTAAAACTTGGTTTATTTACAGTTACAGCTTCATTATCTGCTAGAGCAGCTACTAAGTTTGGTGATATTAATACAGTAAGTTCACCACTTGAATTAGAGTCAATATCTGATTGCACCATGTAAACTTTAGAATGATTTGCAAACTTAATTAAATCACCTGCTTTTAATGCACCTGTTGTACTAGCAGTAAAACCATCTAAAGCAATAGAACCATCAGCAGCAGTATGTGAACCATTGACTAATATATCTGTTTCACCTTTTGAAGCACCCAAATTATCTAATGGTGCTTGTATTGTAAAATCTTCAAAAGAACCTTTTTGCTTTTGTAGAAATGCAAATATTTCCATAGCTTTTTCTTGTTTCATAGGTGGCATTTGTGCTGTAAATGAAAAGTATTGTGAGCCTATTTGTCTAACTTGTTTTTTACCTGATAGTGTTTGATTTAATAGAGTTGGTCTATTGTCTTGAAAGTTTAAGGCTCTAAATAATGGATTTGTTGGAAAAGCACCTGACATTATACAACTCCCATCTTACCTTGATTATTCATAGCATTATTTATAATGCTTGTTATTAGACCTTTTCTCGATGCTAAGAGTTGATCAAAACCTGCTGCATCAACAGTAGATATATTAAAATTAACTGTAGTACCCATACCCTGTCCTTTAGTATGATCTATAACAGTTTCGTTTGGATGTAGTATTGCAGGAAAACCACCTTTACCATCTATACCACCTGCTCTAACTCCACTTCCTGTAAAGCCACCATTATCAAAACTTAAACCTGCAAAAAAAGTTTCCATCCTGCCTGATATTGGTTTTATTATTGCTTGTTGTATTGCTATTCTTAAAAGTTGTTCAATAACAAAATTTGCAAAATCTTGAAACTGTATCTTACCTGTTTTTATGCCATCAACTATTGCATCTTCAAATTTTTTCATAGTGCTAACAGCAACATTTTCAAGTGATGTTTTTACATCAGCTAATTGTTGATTAAATCTTTCTAATGGTGATAATAAATTTGTCAAACCTGCTTGACCAGTTTCTATAAATTCTTCAAAATCTTCACCACCAGCTTTAATTAATGTTATTAAATTATCAATTTTTAAATTAAATTTTTCTGCACTAGAAGTAAAATCATCAAAAGTATTTCTTTGTTCAAATAACTCAGCAAGTTCGCCATTAACTTTCATTAATTCAAACTTTACGATATTAATTTCTGCACCTAAATCTTGAAACAATCCAAATAATGATTGTCTAACTTGCATAGTAAATAGTCTTGTTTCGAGTAAATCACTTCTAATAGCAGCAAAGACAATTCTTATATCATTTGTAAATGCAATCATAGCATCCATAAAACCTGCCATAGCTAAGTTAAATGATTTCAAACCCTCCATAAAACCTACAGCAATATTCATACCTAGTGTGTTAAAACCACCAGCAGCATTATTAGCATCTTTGAGTGTGCCACTAAGTTTTTCACTTATAGCTTGAAGTGCAGGTACAAAAGCAGCAAATACTTCATTTTTAACAGCAGCTAATTGTAATTTAACAACTGCCATAGAATCGTTGAATTGCTCAACATTTCTAATAGTTTTTGTGGAGAGAATAATACCTAAATCTCTTGACCTTTGTATTACAGCTTCTAAACCTTTTGCACCATCTCTAAAAGTTTCAGTAAATTGTAAACCTGATCTGCCGAATAAGTTTGCTAATGCTGTTGCTCTTTCAGATGCAGAACCTAAAGTACCTAACCCCTCAGCAACATCAAATAAAACTTGTTCATAGCTTTTTAGACTGCCATCATTGTTTTTAATTTCAACGCCTAAGTCTTTAAAAATATCCTGTTGTGTTTTTAGACCTCTACCAGCATCACCAATCGACCTACTAAATTTTTCTAAACCTTTTTGTGTTTGTTCTATTGTTGATCCCGATTCAATAGCTGCTAATTGAAATGCTTGTAATGTATCAGTAGTTATCCCTGTTCTTGCAGAAGTTTTACCTAATGTGTCGATATATTCAAAAGATTTTTTTACTAAAACAGCAAGACCAGCAGCAGCACCAAGAGCAGCTATACCTACACCACCAATTAGCTTTGCAGCTTTTAATGCACCACCACCAACTGATTTTAAACCTTTAGAAACTTTATCAAAAGCTGCTTTAGTTTTATCAACAGCAGTTAGCTTAAACTGTATTTTTTTATTTGCCATTTCTTTGCCTTTCTTCTACTAACTCAAAGTATGCTATCCAACCTTGATATTCTTGGATGCTAATTTTCTGCAATTCTTCTAATGTCTTGCCTAGTTTTTCTGCTAGTGCATATTGTGAATATAAATTAACATCCTCTATTAGTTTTTTTTAACATCCTCAATAGGCTCTTGACCCATAATCTGAGTTGCTACTCTTACTAATACTTCTTGATCCACATTATTTAATAAAGAACCTTTATCATCTAATGTAAATAATTTATCTCCATTTTCATCAAGTGCTTTGTAGATAAGAACATAAGCCATCATCGTAAGATCATCATTCTTACTCATTCTATAAAGTTTAGAAGTCTCACTTAGCGTTAATGGCTTACTGTAAATTTCTAAAGGTTTATCTTCTTCACCCCACTCAGGCACTTTAATTACCTTTACATCTTGCTCAGCAAAATGCGTTTTAGCTCTCTCAATAGCTTTCATAATTAATAAGTTCCAGTAGTTAAACCACCAGTACCTTGAACAGTAATAGTAGATTCTACTAATCCATCAAAAGATGAAGTAACAGATTTACCAGTTACAATAGCAGTACCAGTTAGTTTTACATCGCCACTATCAGTACCCTCAGGTGCGAAGTTTAATGTTACTGATGAACCTACAGATAATGCTGTTTGACCATTAGTATCTGTTTCATCATAAAGAACATCAACTGATCCACTAAAGTCTTTAATAGAAGCTAAGTATGTTTTTGAACTATCACCCATTGAAGTATCTTCAACAGTATCAATAGTTTCATCAATACTAAAACCTCTAATCTCAGCAATAGCGTTAGAGCCAACTTGAACAGTACCCTCTTTTCCAAGATGTGTTGCCATAATTATTCCTCGTTATGTTTAGAAGAAGATTTAGGTTTATCTTTCGATGGGATTGCTTCTTCTTTCCAACCCTTACTCTTTAAATACTCAACACTATCTGGGTGAGCATCTATAGAACTTTTACCATTTGGTGAAATTAATTTCATAATTGTACCTCGTTAAACTGCTACATCAGGTGCAGTCTCCTGAACATAGTAGTTAGTTAAAAATGTGAGAACAGCATAACTTAGTGGTTGTTCTCCCTCAGTATTATATTCTATCTCAGTAGATTGTAAAAAACAGTCTTTAGCTAAACCATTTAATGTAGTATCAGCACTAATAGCTACTTCTACTTCTTTACATATCTTATCAACTTGGTCATCAAAGTTGCTTGTCTGTTTTACATAAATCTCAACAATTAATTCTAATTCTCTACTCATCAATCTATTTGTGCTAATGACTAAAGGTTCAGATGTTTCGTTTTTTGTGTAAATAACTAAAGCTGGTAAGTTTGTGTTTTCTAAAGGATATATTCTAGTTTCAAAAACATTACTTCCAGTTGTTGTAAGTCCTGTAAGAACCGTACCTGCTCTTTCTCTAATCTGCTGTCTAATATGATTAGCCATTATATTTCCTCTAACATCAATGCAGAAAAACCTGTTCGATCTGATTGAATATTAACGATAGTATAATTTTGTGCTGCTTTGAGAGTATTACCATCTACATCTTTTATAGCCGATACATTTAATGTATTACCAAATGCAATACTAGGTACATCAATGCTTCTACAATAAGCTATAGGTTTTAGTGCTTCAACACCTGTACCCTCAACTTGCTCTACATATTCATTATTAATAATAATATTTATTGTAGAAGCAGAACCACTACTGTTAGTAAAAACAGCAGTAACACCATGACCAAAATTAATATCTAAGTAAGCACTCATATCTTCTTCAGTTTCAAGTCTATATTGAGACATTACACTTTCTCCAATACAACACTTACATAACCTGTATTATCAGGCTCTACTGTTTTGATAAAAAAAGTTGTTTCAGGCGTAAGAGTGCTACCTTTATTTGTTGTTATTGCATCAACAACTATTTTATCTTCTTGTTTTATATCAGGCACATCAGATGCCTTTAGAATTGCAGTAGGTTGAAAACCCTCAACAGATATAGATTCTCCCTCAATGCTGACATAGGGTTGATCTATAATTAGATTAATTAATACTGAAGAACCATCATCTATGAATCCCAAAGTATCAATTAAAGGAAAATCATCAAATAACTTTCCTGATTCAAAATAAGTGCCAGTAACTCCATGCCCTGTTGTAGCATCAAGGAAAGAAGTAAAATCTCTAGCACTCTCAATAGCCATTTTTACTTACTTCTTTTTTTGACCTTAGTTTCTGATTTTTCTAAACCAACACTTCTATTTGATTCTTTTTTTGGTTTGCCTTTGTATTCTTCAGCTTTACCATAACCAACAAGTGATCTGCCCTCATCTATTGAGAGTTCAATTACATCACCTGCTTTTACTTTTTCTTTGTTAGCTACTGTATCTTGTAAAATTAAATATTTCATTTTTCCACCTTTTGTAAGATGGGTGGAAGTTAATCCACCCATTTTGTTTGTACTAAGTACCATTAACTAGCAGCACAGAATGAAACTGCGTGTCTCACAGCTACATCAACTGATTGTAAAGCTACTATTCTGACATTACCTGTACTTGAATTGCTATAAGGATCAACAACAATGTCTAATCCACCAAACATTCCAATAAGTAAGTCATCAAAGTTACCAAATACATAATTATTAGCAGTTAATTGTGGTGAAACAACGACTTTATAGCCATTGATTTCATCATTAACAGCTACAAATTGTGCTGTATTGGTTGCTTTTTCAGTAGTTTTTAATGTGCCATAGTTAGTTGGATGCACTATGTAAGCTAAATCGCCCATTAAAGCATTGTCAACTCTTACAGAAGTTTCCATTGAAACCATTTCTGCAAATGTTGGAGCAGCAGCACTTGAAAGTGATACTGAATTAATGCCTGAAGTATTAGTAATACCTGTAGGATTACCTGAACTTCCTGAACCCTCTAAAGCTGCATCATCAATAGCAATAGCCATAGATTGTGCTAAGTCATTTCTAATTAAGTTTTCAACATCAATAGATGATTGAATCATTAATTGTCTAGTAACATCAGTAAATGCACCTAGAGTTTTTGGCGACATAGTTACAGAACCAACTGTAAATTCTGATTCACCAGCAGCACCACCCTCAGAACTAATAAATGCAGCACTTGAAGCAGCAGTTTTTCTTGGGATTTTAACATCGCCAGTTAGTCCGTTAAGCATAGTTGCCATTGGCATTACAGCAGAGTTATTTCTTAGAACATCAATGAAATCACCTGCTCTATAGTCTTGACCTATTAAGTCACCATCAGAACCAGCAGATAAATCCCTTTGATTCCAATTTCTCATAACATCTTCAGGAAGCATTAAGCCTTGTGCTGTTTTCCCATAAGCTCTTTGTGCTGCTTCTGAACATTCAAATTCAAATTTTGCAGCTTCTTGTGCTTTTCTATCTGTAGGATTAGCCATAGCGTTAATAGCTCTCATAATGCTAAATCTTTTAGTTTCTTTTTCGGTTAAACCAATTTCTGATGGAGTTTCTAAAGGAACATCGTTAGAAATGTTTTCTAATAATTGTCCTCTAAATTCTTCAACAGAAACACCATCTTTAATAGCTTGATTAGCTAAATCTCTTTTATTGTGTCTTACACCAAGATCAATAATTTCTTTTGAGTTTCTTTGAAATTCTTTTCTTGCTTCATCAACACTTTGTGATCTAACTTCATCAAGATTAATTTCTTGTTTTTCGTTTTCCATTACTTTCACCTTTGTTGTGTTTAATGTTTGTTTATCTTTAGAACGACCAACACCGACAAGTCTGCTTTGATCTGCTGGTACACTTACAGAACTTATCTCCATAGGTGTCCATGATGCACGATAAAAGGTTTCATCATCTTTGTTTTGTCGTTCCAGTTTATCTACCCTGTAGCCAACAGATATATTCATGCGAATACCATCAACTACATCTCTAAAAACTTCATCAGCAAGAGCCGATTTACCAAATCGAACTACAGCAGTTGTCCTTTTTGCTGTCTCATCAAGTTTAAATTCTTCTACTACACCAATTTGCTTTTTCATATCGTGATCTAACAGTAGTGGTGCAGTTTTAGATTGCATAAATTCCATATTTATTTCATCTTCAGAATGTCCTAGTACTTCCATACCAAAACTTCTCTCTACTGGAGTTTCACTAGAAACACCGATTCTTACAGTCCTTTTATCTTCATCAATAGCACGAGCCTTAGATAAATCAATGGTTCTAAATTTCATAGGCATTTCTAATACCTTACGATCTTCTTTTTCATCTTCTCTATCTTTGTCCTCATCCTCATCGTGATATGGTCTTTCAGATTCGGTCATTTCCATTTCTTCTTTATCCTCATGATGTTTAGCAAACTCTATGATTACAGAATCATCAGTTTCATTTACATTGAGGATATGTCTATCTTCTTTATCTTTCATAGCTTTTTCCTCTTTCGATGATAAAGGGTGGGATTCAGGAAGCAAATCTGTATCATGCTTCCCACCTTGAAATCTTCCATTTCGCAAAGCGAATAGGAAGCTGTTTACTCTAGCGTACGCCCATTGTTCAGGTGAGCCTACATTAGGTCTTACTGAAGCTGGATTAGTTTTATAAGCACCAATCCCTCTTTCAAAAACTGTTAATAATGTTCTATATGTTGTTCTTTTTGAAGCAGCGTTATTTACTTCTTCATTATGTTCTTCTACCTTTTCTCTTAATCCTTTTTCGACAGCATCAGAAACCTGTCTATCTTGTTGTGCCTGACTTGCTGATCCTGACTCTTTGCCCTCTCTATATTTTATAGCTTCAAGTACAACATCTTTCATTCTTTGTTCGCCTAAATTACCAATAACACCCCACTTCATTTGTGCTATTACTCCTGCAATATTAGATGGTCTCCCTGCTTTATCTCCTGACTTAAATTGTGAACCATCGCCAAAATGTCTTGCAGCCCATGCTTCTCTTTCTTTAATCCACTTAATAACACCAGCAGTTTCTTCACCTGCTCTTGCTTTAGTCCATAAGTTAAATGCTTCATTACCTCTTATGTTGCCACCAGCTTTGTAAATATCCTTATCATTTTCTTTTACACCAGCTATAAAGTCATAATCAAATTGTGGATATTGTGAGTTTCTTAATGAGATTTTTTTATCATCTCCTTGTGTTGGAAAGTTAGTCGCCATCTTCTTCCCCACCTAGTATGTTAGCTTCAACTGGTAGTTTAGTTCCAAATGGTTGATAAGCTATTTCAATACCATATTGTTTTGCTAACTCAACTTCTTTTTGATGCTGTTCAAATAATTCTTCAACATCTCTACCATAAGCAGCACTTATATCAGCATAAGTAACAGTTCCATTTTGTAAACCTAATATGTTAGATTGCATTTCTTTTAAAGGATCAATCCATGCAAAACTTCTAGGTATATAACTTATGGCTCTAGCAAACTTGTCATACTTTGCTATCGGTAAGTTTATATAACCTGTTGATATAGCCATTTCTAACCATGACTTAAATATAGGGTTTATAAAATGCTCTATCACAAACTGCTGATAGAGTTGATACATACTTCTATCTTCTAATGCACCTTGTCTTATACTTGAATAGTTTACAGAAGTTAAATCATTACTTAATGCGTGATAAGAAATATTTAAACCTGATGCAATACTTCTTAATATGCTAGTTGTAAATGCTTCAAAAGCTGT
>TARA_A100001201_G_scaffold3324_2_pt1 | contig 11848 bp, 28 predicted proteins | sample TARA_A100001201 | Tara Oceans TARA_A100001201 (sample SAMEA2619872) | marine metagenome | biome: marine biome (ENVO:00000447); feature: surface water layer (ENVO:00002042); material: "saline water (ENVO:00002010), including plankton (ENVO:xxxxxxxx)" | depth 5 m | reverse complement strand
TGTTTCTACTTCCTCTGTAGTTGTTTCTTCTGCAACGAGTTGTTCCAGAACATCAATAGCACCAGTGACCTTCAAATACTGGGCCCTACCCTGTTCCAATGTATTTTGGAGTTCGACAATCTTTTTTTCGATTTCAGTTCTCTGAGAAATAAGATTCTCCAGAGCTTCTTTTTGACTCGTCATGGCAATACTACCTCTTTTAAAATCTTCTTGTATTTGAATACATCAATATGTAGGAATGAAGAATACTTCTTCAATCTAGAACTTACGGATTCCCACACCGGGTCTTTCAGTTTCTTATCAAAGTTCTTTTGATATCCAAAGATCTTGTCATAAATGACCATCGTTTCTAGAGAGACATCTTTGGAGAGATGTTTCTTCAGGAGAATGGGATGACCTTTGGAACAATCGAACACATCATCAACCTTGTTGTCTTCAAAGAGTTTACTAGACTCTTCACGGAAAAGATAAGTCAGGGACTGAGTTCTTTTCTTCCACTCATTATATCTTGTTTCACCATTTCTAACAAGTTCCCCGATCCAAAGTGAACCAGGGTCATCACAGTCTGCGAAGTTAGAAACAAAGAACTCAATCACCTCAGTGTCATCTTTCTGACGTGACAACTTCTCAAAGAAATATCTATCCTTCCGTTTGTAAAACGACTGGATAGATGCTTTTGACTTACCACAATAACGTTGGTAGTCATAGTTTGGTCTGGTGAAGTGATTCTTCAGACCAAGGTATGCTTTATAGCAATCAAACGGTTGCACTTTGGGAATCATATAGGTAAATCATAATCAAATTGGCAATTTGGCGTGTGAAGTTCTCTTCAATAAATTCAGTTCCATTGCTTCACACTTGAGTTTCTCCTTCAGTGGTTTAGATACCAACTTAGGAACAGACTCGACCTCCACATTATTCTTTTCACAAAAGAATACAATAGCATCAACGTACTTCATACCCTTATTCTCAAGGACAATTCTTTCGATCTCTTCGGTGAAGGTTCTAGCACAATAGAACTTACTCTCAAAGAGTTCGTTAATGCTTTTGTCGTTCTTTTTAGACATACTCTTTGAGTTTGGAATGACAAAATTCTCTAATGTAATCATAGAGAAGATTGATGTACTTACGTTTGTCTCTTTCTTCATAGACTTCCACTTCACCGTTTTCACATGTCATAATAATGACAAACTTCTTAACCATTATACCCTTCATCTCATACAACATACAAGCATAGGCTGCACACTGTACAAAATAGTCTTCAATCCACTCGCGGGGTTTGGGTTGTTTGGATGTCTTAAAGTCGATGATAGCCAACTCACCATCAAACTCTGCGATACAATCAACAGAACCAGCGATACCTAATTCAAAACTCCAGAGTGCCTGTTCCTGACACAAGATGGCGTTGATTCTATCCAATTCAGGTTTAGCCTGTTTGAATAGGTATTGGGAGAGAGGGAGAACATCAGAGAAAGTATCTGCGTTATTCAGATACTCCTCAATCAAAGTGTGACAATCGGTACCACGATGTGTGGCCTTACGAGTGATGTTGTTGGCCTCTTCCTCACCAACTTTGGCTCTCCACTCTTTAAACTTCTCTCTGTTCCTATAACTAATCACCGAAGTGATGGATGGGAGTTTGACGAAGTAGTCAGTTCCCATCACCTTGTAGTATCGGACTCCGTCAATGGTCTCTCGTTCAATGGGAACGAAAGGTACATCTTCATGTATAAACATTATAGATTCAATTCAATTTTAGCAATGATGTATTCTTTGACCAATCCACTACGACAGATGTCCTCAGCCTGGAACTCAATAGTTTCAAAGGATGGCATACTGTTAATGATTTTCATGAAATCAACAATACCATTCTTCTCTGCTGTCTTTGTCAGGTCAGTCTGAGTGGCATCCCCACAGAACATAATCTTAGAATTTTCACCCACACGAGTGATGATACTATCCAGTTCGTGAAAGTTCAAGTTCTGGAACTCATCGATAATCAGAATGGAATTATCGAATGTAGTACCACGAATGAATGATGTACTCCAGAAAGAGATTGTTCCTTGTGCCTTGAGGTTGGCGTATAACATCTCGAAGGAGTTGTCATCAGGCATCTCGAACATGTATTTCACCATGTTCTTGTATGGAATCTGATACAAGGAAGACTTATCCTCATGGTCACCAGGAAGGAAACCAATCTCTCTGGTAGCCACTAGAGACCTGACGATGTAGATCTTCTCATAGGGTGTCTTCGGATCTAGAACGTCCAGAAGGGCGTTGTAGAGTGTGATAAAGGTCTTACCTGTACCAGCCACACCATAGGCTACAAGGTTCTGATTCTTTTCATACTCCTTGAAGAATGTTTCCTGATTATCTGTCAGTGGTTCAATCTTCTTGATGTAATCAAGATTGATTGGTTTCTTCCTCTTCATGACTTTATTACTCATACCGAAGGGAACTGGATTGGTACTACCGATACCGGACTTACTCTTTCTAGGCATAAAATCAAACAGGTTTTACTTTTGAACCGGGTGCTTTGGACGCTTTATGAAGAACATCATTCCAACCTGGATGAGACTTCTTCAGTCTATCATAAATCTCACCAACCTCTCCAACACCAGGAGCTGTTGATGGATCAGACCAATCTCTTGTCCACTCAGGGTTGTCTTCTTTCCACTGATCCCAATCATGAACAGAACATTCAACTTCCTTCTGTTCACCAGTCTCTTTATTGATTACTGGATACTTAGCCAAAATTACTTCCTCCTAAGTGTTGTATTTATCACCATTCCATAGCCTCTGAAATAGAGGGGAATTGTTCTACAAAGATCTTCTTACAGGAGTTGGCAATGTCCATGTGTTCCTTCTGAGTTCCGTGTGCAGATCTCAGTTCGATATAATGTAACCAACTGCGAATTGATCCTGTCATGTAGAGTTTGGTTGGTGTTGCCAAAGGTAATACAAATCGTGCACATTCCTTAGCCACACCGTGTCCTAACATCTGTTCGTAGAGTGCACTTGCAGAACTGAACAGAGTGATCATCTGACGATTGAGTTTATCTACAATCTCAGGATCCAAATCATCAATACTATTCTGACGATTCTTATCATCCTGTCGTCTCAGTTCTGGGAGTTGAATCTCACCCAAGAAAGATGTGGGTGCATATCGTTGTGAAAATTCCTGAAATGTGAACGAGCGATGGCGCAGTATCTGAGCCGCGATACCTCTATTGGTTGTGATCTCTAGAGTCATGAACGCCTGTTCAAAGATACTCCAGTGTTGATGTTTGATACAATACTTCAACAGGCCAGAGAACTTCTCGTTGTCCTGGTTATTTGGATTACTCACCCTCGCACAGTATGCGATATGTTTTTCAGCATCAGGGGTAACTGATACTAATGTTGCTCCGGGTTTCATTTCCTTTGGGTCCATTGGGTCTCTTTCCTCTCGAATCACAGTTGTTACAGTAGTATGAATAATTATACTTGAATGCTTTCACAGGTTGAAAGTATTCTGAGGTTAATGGATATTCAGAATGACACTTACTACAAGTCCTTGTCGTCGGACTTTCGGACTCGTTTGACTTCTTTGAGTTCAGATTTAATCTTTTGGTAAGCCTCTTCGGGAGTGATCTTACCAGCCAATTCCATTGCACAGATAATTTCAACTTGAATACCGAATGAACGTAGAGCCTTTTCGTAATTATTAAGAGAGTACATTAAGTAGAATTTGAAAAGTAAGTCTTGAAGTAAGCGTCGATACCATGGTGGATCATATTCCCTTGACTCACCCAGGTATCAACACATTCGTAAATATCTTTTGTGGAGTAGGAGGCTTCTTCAATCCTTGCTCCACCATACTTATTTAGTAATATTAAGAGACACTTTTCCCTCACCTTGAGTTTGTCTTCACTGTATCTCCAGTCTTGATTACTCATCGTCTTCAAATACCTCATCATAATCAGCGAGTGGGGGAAGGTACTCTGTTTCTTTAGTGTAAGCTTCCACATCAGAATACACCTCAGACTCCAGTGCATCTACCAAAAGTCTCAGGTTTCTGACAATCAGTTTAAGTTTATCTTTTTCCATTAAAAAAGAGGGGAACTATGTCCCCTCTATTATATCACTTACCTCTTACGAGGACAAGCTGGGCTTCGTGAAGTTTCTTAGCCTTCACAGCCTTTTTCTTTTCATGTGCAAGCACAAGTACATTCATTTTCATTTACAAACCTCCACGTTCTTGGTGTAGGTTTCACCACGATACTTAAGAGTAGTTTCCTTACGGGAACACTTTCTGGTTTCGTGGGTATCATACTTGACGCCTCTGTAAGCAGTGGCGTTGCTGTAAAGATTCAAGATAGACATTGTTGTTGCTCCTAAAGTAGTTGGATTTTTAGGCCCGTTCCTTTAGTTGGCTTTTGCGTCCTATTCGAAACACTTAGGATCAGTAGATTCAATGATCTCACTAAGGAGTTCAACTTTAATCGACTGTTCCATCTCAACTTCTTTCAGGTTTTCAGATAGGTAATCATATTCTCTACAGGAGAGATATTGATTACTGTCTGCAAGAGCACTAGGACTCAAGGGTAACAGGAGAGAGATGAAGATTATGATGGATCTCATAGGATGAACGCTCCGTTCCGAGTCAACTTACTTGCGTCGGAGATACCTCCGATGAACGACAGGTTTATTATAAACCCTATATTCTATATATGTCAACTCCTATTTCAAAGTGTATCAATGGTTACACTATTATACCAAAAGACCTTTGTCTGATAGATACCGAAGTGTCTCTTTCATACTACCGATGTGTTTAGACCCAAGGGCTACCTGAGGATAGGTAGCTTCTGGTCCAAACTCTTGTTCAAATGCTTTCTGAGTAAAGTGACTATTGAGACGATACTCTAGAAACTCACCACCTATAGATTTGATCAGTTGAGTAATTCTTTCACACTCTTGGCTACCGTTTGTGTAGATTACTGCTGTGTTACTCATGTTCCTCCTTCCCTTGCCACTTATCAATTTCTTCTTGAGTAGGAACCTTGATTATAAAAGAAAGTCCTTCTTCCTCAAACTCCTTATTCATCTTTTCGTATGTTTCGGGTGTAATCTTCTCAGTCACGTTGCCTCCAATCGTCAGGTTTGTCTCTCTGAAACCAATCTACAATTTCATCCGCTCCAGAGAACCCCGTTTTATGATTAGATGGATCGGGGTCCCCAAGACCCATCTTGTTTAAAAAATCGTCTGTACTACCCTCTTTAATATTTTGAGAGGCTTGACGTCTTGCCTTCTGTAACCAATCTCTAGCAAGTGTATGTGCCTTGGCAAGTTTCTCTGCCCAAATCATATCTTCTAAAGGAACTTGTTCCTTGTTCGCAATACATCTACAAATAGATTCCAGACGAAGTCTGTAAGCGGTGGAAAGCATTTTAGTCTCGCAGTTTTGCTTCTAATTCTGAAGTCTTGTTGAAATCAGCATATGCTGCTTCAGATCTATCACCGAGAATACTCAGAATGTCATCACGGATGACATCATTATCAACATAGTCATCCAAGTATTTGTCAATGGCCTCTTTCAGATATCTATACCTGTGCCACTCTGGTGAATAGGGTTTGTACATAATTAAAGATTCTATGATAAAATCATACTACTATTTAAGACTGTTGTCAAGTATCAATTGATTATTATTTATTTTTAGAAGAGAAATATATCTTATAATATTTCCTCTTCATTGTATCGATTGTCTCCTTATCCTCATATGATTCCAGGAGGTTAAGGAGTTGAGAACTACCCTCAAGTTCTGATATCAACCTGAGGATATCTACAGGATTAAAATCCTGCTTCACGAGACTCTTCGATCATCTTGGAAACAACCTCTTCAGTACCATCCATAGACTTGATGGCAAAGAGATTAGACTTCTGATACTTCTTGATCTTCTTATACTTCTTGACAAGTTCCTGAACTTCATCAGGATTCATATCAAGACCTTCGAAATTAATATCGAATCCACTACCCATTTGTCTTACCACTCCATAGTTTTGGATTGACAGTACCTTCAGCCTGAGTTATGCTCTTCAGTCCTTTCTTGTACTTGTCATAGTATTGATCAAAGATATCGACAACCTTGACGGATTGAACGATATCATATTGAGTTTTACCTTCAGTCCCATACTCTACCAAGTATGCATTGTTTGGAAGTGATCTGTCATTTGCAAGTTTCTTGTCACAGTTTTCATGAATGAATCGAACTTTGGTCAAGATCGTCCTCCCCATTGAATATCAGGAAATGCTTTAGATACGTGATCCTTTGTCAGTTTGTATCTTGATGTTAGGGCTTTATCTTTCACGAGACAAATGATCTCTGCCTCATGAGGATGAAGACCCTCCAACATCTGAATGAACATCGACTCTCGTCGTGTCTTACTCAGTGAATCATTACCACCTTTAACAAAGTGGTAGAGGTTCTTCCACTCCTTACGAAGTGAAGTATGATCGGTACCAACAGGTACCTCATTCTTATTATAAGGAACCTCACCTTCTGGCAACATACTGATGATAGTATCATCAAAGTTCCAGATCAGAATAGAAGTTAGACCATCATTACGATACTTTTGAAGAACCTCAACCTTCTTTGCTGCAGACCTTTGTTTAGATACCTCTTCGAGGATCTCATGAACAAAGGCGTTAGCTGGAAGTTCTTTTGTCTTCTTTGTTGATGTAGCCATAGTAATTTCTGTTCTCATTTCAGTGTATTATATTTAGTTTATTCATTCAAGGGTCCGTCACTTCCCTCAAAACCATCTAACTCGTTTTCGAATCGTACAGCAAATACTGTATCAGGGATGATCTGTCCATTCTCATCGAACATCTCAGGGTGTGTGGGGATAAACTTTGAATCCCTTTGAATCACATACTCTTTAGCGATCCATCCAACAACAGATCCTACAACTAAGAACAACAGTGAAACTAATACACTGAATGTAAGTGTAATTGCTAACATGTTTCATTCCTCCTTCTTTTTGATATCAAATACTATATCAAACGAAAGATGTATTTCCCTGTTTAAGAAGGAAACCATCTTACCGAACTTCATCTGAAAAGTTTTGGGCTCCGGCTTTGGTTTCCTCCTATTTCTTAGTAGTAACTCAACACCACGATTAATCTCTGGTGAGTCGCTTTGTGTTTTATTTAGTTTTAGTTTTCCTCCTTCCTGGTTTCCTTTCTTGTCCATACTTCCATGCACCTTTTAGTATTCCTTCAAGAAAGTTCTTTATCTTTCTGGCCTCTGGTTTACCCAGATACCCATAAGCTTCCCGAAGTTGTTTGTGTCCCTCATCAGGTCCACCTTCCAGGTAGTCTTCGAGGTCGTAGATAGTGAGGGTAATGTTCTTAGCAGTTTGACTTTCCAAAAACACTTCAACATCCCTCTTTGTTGCTTTGTTTGATTTCAGGAGATCGTACATATCTAACATGAACTTACCTCTGTTAAACGCATAGTCCACGGCTTGTTCAACGATAGTTTCAAGCTCCCAGTTGTTATCCATTAGAGTAGTTTATTCTCCCTTAAGTATTGTACAGTTTCGGTACACCCACCGATTAGAGTTTCGTTATTTAGAAGGACTCTTGGAAAAGTTGTCTTACCAAACTTCTCGATGAACTCACCTCTTGTGAAGTCACGGTCAAGTTTATACTCAACATACTTAACTTCCGCCAACTGTAGTGCCCTCACGACTTTAACACAGAAAGGACAAGAAGGTTTAGAGTAAACAGTATACGTCATAATAATACAAGAAATGGAATGAGTATTGTAAATGTAGCTATGAGAGAACCCCCGACTCCATTACGGAGTTGAGGGATGAAACTAAAGGGGTCTTCAGTCATTAAGTTGGTCGAGATAGTCTAGTGATACTAGTTTACTTTCATACCCAGGATAGAACTCTTGAACTTTACCAGGTACTGCCATCACTGTTGGATACCCACTGGATACATGTGTGTAGACAGTTTTGGTTTCTTCATCGACGAAATGTGGCCAAGGATACTTAAGTCGCTTACTCATAGGTAAATGTTTTGTTTTTGATTTTGGTGTCGAATTCACCAGTACGACCTGGCTTCATCTTACCAGTTTTCATACGTTTATTATAACCAGGGAATGAACTCTTGTTAGTACCAACTAGAGCAGCATCACCTTTGGTTTTCTTCTTCAGGAGAACACTATCCTGATTGTACTTCTTACCAAGCTTCTTCATGGTCTTGGCGAAGCGTTTCTTACCCATCTTACCAGAGGAGACTACATGAGATCTCTCACCGACTTTCCTCTCGTCCTTCTGGCCCTTGTTCTCAGTGTAACGACCAGAGACCTTAGTGGCACCAGGGAGACCAGCTCCTCTGATATCTTTGTCCAGTTGTTTGGAACGAGCCTTGTTCTCTTTCTTAGACTTGTCACCACGTTGGGCAGACATAATAGCCATCCCTCCTTTCTTATCCTTTTGACGGATACGATTGAGGGATGACTCCTGCATAAACTCTAGGAAAGTCATCTGTTGTTATAACTCTATTGAGTTATTTATTGGATGGGGTAAGTTATGATGACTCTACGAGATTCCCTACCAGTGTGATCCAGAACGAGTTGTTCGTGGAGTACACCACCAAGTTCTTCCGCGATTCGTTCTAACTCATCCCTTACTTCTTTCTTCATTTTAGTGTGAGATAAAATTTAGATTGATCCGATGGTGTATTATCATAGATTGAAGAATCACCATACTTTTTGTGGTCTCTATATCCTACCATACGACCCTTCGTGTTCTGAAGGGCTGGCATGAATACAATAAAAAAGAAAACTCCTGGTGCACCGACGAAGACGACAGCAACAATTACATAATATGTGAGGAGTTCAATCAAATCAGGAGCCATGATGTTGTTTCAATTCAGGGTTTGGTTGGGACTTAGACAGATCTCTTCGTGATTGATTCTTAATGATGATGAAAGCATCTTTGTTGTACTTACGAGTACCAATCGGTGATTGCCACTTCTTGTTGTACTCTTCACCAACATCAATACCAGAGACGGCAGTACCACCAATCTCTACTACAACATCATCATAACAATCCCAACCTAGTGTTGCGATAGTTTTAGCAAGATCTGTAGATACAGTCTTCATTACTGCTGCTGACTTACGGTTCGATGAGATAGTATCATCCATAACATTTTCCTCAGGATCAAGTTTACCAATCATTCTTCTTCAGTAAAAATTTCAGTAATAGTGTCGATGACACGACGACGAGATACTTCTCGGTTGTTCACCTTACCAAAGGCAGAACGGAGAACAATCACAACAGATACAAGACCAACAAATCCAATACCTGCCAGTGCATAATCAGATTCAATGAAGAGGTTCCAGGTTTCCATGAGAAGTGTGTTTGATACCTTCATAATATAAAGGAAACCTGGTCTCAAATCAAAGGTCAGTGGACGATTCCTTTACTGTCCTCTTCAAAGATCTCCATACCCTTGTCGGTAAGGATATGATCATACATCTGGTCAAATACCTTAGGAGGCATCGTTACTACCTGTGCTCCGTTATACCAGGAACGAACTGCCCTGTGGACACTACGGATAGAGGCGGACAGAACCTGTGTCCTGATACCATGGATACGATACAGGTCTGAGATACCTCTCACAACCTCCAGACCAGCCACTGACTGGTCATCCAGACGACCCACGAAGGGACTAACATAGGTGGCTCCTGCTTTGGCTGCCAAGACTGCCTGAGGCAGTGAGAAGATGAGAGTCACATTCACACTCACACCCTCGTCAGAGAGAGCCTTACAGACCTTCAGTCCTTCACGAGTACAAGGAACCTTGACCGTACATACATCACCAAACTTCTGAGAAAGTCTGGATCCCTCTGTGTACATCTCAACGAAGTTACCCATAACCTCCATACTGATATCCTTGATACCAATATCTTTGATCTCTTGATAAACTTCTTCAGGATTACGTCCACTCTTCTTGATCAATGTGGGGTTGGTAGTGACACCATCCACAAGACCAGTGTCGAAATACTTCTTGATAAGTTCTGTGTCTGCTGTGTCTAGAAAGATTTTCATTAGTTAACGTGAATAGTACCGGTCATACCTGCTCCCTTGTGAGGATCACACCAGAAGGTGTAGTCACCAGGGTCAGGGAAGGTGATCTCAAAAGATTCACCAGGAGAGAATGCCAAACCATCGTGTGAGAGGTCTGGATGATCTTCAACAATTACATTATGAGGTGGAAGTGCATCATTTACAAACCTAATTGTATCACCTGCATTGATGGTGATTTCATTTGGTTCAAAGATGAGGTTCATATTGGAACCCATTGTGACATCTACTGCCCAGGATGGAAGAGCTAGGAAGAGTGATACAAATAGTGCTAGAAAGAATTTCATGCTGGATAATCCCACTTGGTAATTTGTTCTGTTTTGTGTTGTGGACCCCACGATCCATCTTTATGGATGTAGGGAGCTGTCCTGATGGGACAACTTTCACCAACACACAGGAGATCCTCTACGATTCTCCATGATTCCAACACTTCCTCAGCGTGGACGAAGTGTGACTGGTCACCTCTCAGTGCATCATAGAATAGTTTCACATAACCATCTACAGCATCTTCTGAATACCAGTGTGTCAGTGTGGCCGTCTCTACCCTGTCTTCCAAACCTGGTGACTTCATATCAATACGAATATCCAGGTGAGGTTTAGGTTGGAGTCGGATAACAATTCTGTCATTATACTCATGACCATCAAAGAGTTTGAGTGGAGGTTCTTTCAGTTTGATGACAACCTCAGCACATTGATAAGGCATCTTCTTACCAGTCATGAAGTGGAAGGGGACACCTTTCCATCTCCAGTTGTCAATATAAATGTCACCAGCCACAAAGGTTTGAGTCATAGAGTCAGGACCCACACCCTCCTCCTTTCTGTATGATTCATACTGACCAGTGATAAGTTTCTCACCCAGTCTTGCTGCTGATAGAACCTTCACCTTCTCACGACGAATCTCCTTGGCATCATTCTTACATGGTGCCTCCATAGCAATCAGTGACAGGATCTGTAACATGTGGTTCTGTAACATGTCACGAACTGCACCAGCCCCATCGTAGTATTGGGATCGACCTTCACAACCAATCATCTCAGTCGCAAAGATCTGAACCTCTTCTATGAAGTTCCTATTCCAAAGCGGTTCAAGTAGAGTATTGCTAAAACGGGTAGCAAGAATATTATTGACAGTATCTTTACCAAGATAATGGTCAATGCGATATACTTGTTTCTCGCGTAAATATCTAGAAACCACAGATTGTAGACTATTAGCAGATTGAAGATCGGTCCCAAAAGGTTTCTCAATAATGATTCTAGTTTTGTCTGGGTCATTGACTAGTCCTGCCTTCTTAAGATTAGAAACTGCATCACCGTACTTTTCAGGTGGAACTGAAAGGAAGTATGTCATATCGTCTGTCTGTGGAATGGATCTGAGAGAATCAAAATCACTCAGGTCACACTGGTGATAGTCCAGGTTGACAGAGAACTCACCAGGATAATACCTACCAAGACTCTTCAACCAACTATCTCTTGTGTTCTCTCTTCGTGCCGCACCAATCACCTTAAGATTCTCTGGAAGAGTTCCATCCTTCCAGAGAGTATAAAGAGCAGGAATCAACTTCCTACGACAGAGATCTCCTGTCGCACCAAAGATAACAAGTGTTCTAGTGGGCTGTTCCATTTCCTTTGTAATCATCTGACTCGTAGTAGTTATTCTCACCTTTTCGTATCCCGAAATATATCGTGGATAGTAGAAAGGGCATTGT
>TARA_A100001201_G_scaffold1157_5_pt1 | contig 11896 bp, 7 predicted proteins | sample TARA_A100001201 | Tara Oceans TARA_A100001201 (sample SAMEA2619872) | marine metagenome | biome: marine biome (ENVO:00000447); feature: surface water layer (ENVO:00002042); material: "saline water (ENVO:00002010), including plankton (ENVO:xxxxxxxx)" | depth 5 m | reverse complement strand
AGTATGATTGTTAGAATGTATTTTCTCAATCACGTTCCATTTACATTTGATGAAATGCCTGATGGACATCTCTATGATCGAGATCTTGTCGATGAAGCAGACAAGAATCGAGACTACGATATGGAAGATGTGTTTTTAGGATCTAATTATTTGTTATTAGAAGGATGTCATCCTTGCTTCGATTCAATACAAATTTCTAATAGAGATGAACTTCCAGAAGATCTGGTTCCTTTCTATGATGAGGAAGATTTGGGTCGATAAATAAAACATAGAAATCTAACGGCTGTAATAATCCGATGCCTCTTAATAAGCTGGAAAATTTTATAAAGAATACTGAAGGGCGTATTCTTTATGTGAACCCAAGTGACCTTGATGCCACCGACGCGATCGAAAATCAGGGTAATTCTTTAACCAAACCCTTTAAGACTATCCAGCGTGCTTTAATTGAAGCAGCGAGATTTTCATATTTGAGGGGAACTGATAATGATGAAATTGAGAAAACTACAGTTCTTCTGTACCCAGGAGAGCACGTAGTTGATAACAGACCTGGATTTGCTATCAGAGACGATAGTGGAACTGCAACTGCTGTAGCACCAAGTGGTAGCACATCAACTGCACTGACAGAACTTGCTTTAGATTCTGATAGTAACTTTGATTTAACTCAAGAAGGAAACCAATTATATAAGTTTAACAGTATTAATGGTGGTGTCATTGTTCCTAGAGGTACATCACTGGTTGGTCTTGACTTAAGAAAGACCAAGATCCGTCCAAAGTATATTCCAAACCCAACTGATAGTGAAGTTCCTAACGCTGCTATCTTTAGAATCACTGGTACTTGCTACTTCTGGCAGTTCTCCATTTTTGATGGTGATGAGACTGGATTAGTTTATACTGATAAGTCAGACTTTGGTATAACTAATCGTTCAAAACCAACATTCTCTCACCACAAACTAACCTGTTTTGAGTATGCGGATGGTGTAAATGTTCCTGCTGGTTATACCATATCCGATTTGGATATGTACTATGCCAAGTTATCCAATGCATTTGGTACAAACTCTGGCAGAAACATTGACCAGAAGTATCCAGCAAATGCAGGTGGATTTGCAAAACAGCGTCAAGAATCTGAAATTGTTGGTGCATTTGCTGCTGACCCTGTTAATATCTCTGCTATCAGATCTGGTGATGGATCTACACCAAGCAGTGTAATCACAGTCACTACATCTACTGATCACGGACTGAACGCAGGAACTCCAATTAAAATCAAGGGAGTTGGTGTATCTGATTATAACATCTCAGGAAAAGTACAAAATATAATCAGTTCCACTGAATTTACATATACTATTCCTTTCGTAAGAGCAAACCTTCCTGCTACTGCTAGTGCTGCATCTGCAACAGTAACTGTTGAGACTGATACCGTATCTGGTGCATCTCCTTACATCTTTAACATCTCACTCCGTTCTGTCTTCGGTATGAACGGTATGCACACTGACGGATCTAAGGCAACTGGTTTCCGTTCAATGGTTGTTGCACAGTTTACTGCTGTTTCTCTCCAAAAAGATGACCGTGCATTTGTTAAGTACAACACATCATCTAGACTTTATGATGGTCTGACTATCACTAAGAAGACTGGATCTGCACTTGCAACCGAATCCGCATCAACTGATGCTGCAACAGTTTATCACTTAGATTCAGAGGCTGTTTATAGAACCGGATGGCAATCCAGCCACATCAAAGTAACGAATGACGCTGTTGTTCAGATTGTTTCAGTCTTTGCTATCGGTTTCAATAAGCACTTTGATCTTCGTAGTGGTGGTGACGCATCGATTACCAACTCTAACTCTAACTTTGGTCAGTTAGCTCTTGTTTCTGAAGGATTTAAGAAGGAAGCATTTGCTAAAGATAATAAGGCATATCTGACTTCTATTATCACACCAAAAGCGATCAAGTCTGCACAAGAAAATGTTGACTGGGTTGCATTAGACGTTGGTCTGACAACATCTGTTGGTATTACAAGTCATCTATATCTTTATGGATTTACCGATCAGGATGATAAACCACCTGTGCTTATCTCTGGATATAGAGTTGGTGCAAAGGATGGAGATAAAATCTTTGTAACTGATACTACTTCTGGTATTTCTTCTACTGCCGCAGTCTTGATGGCAGATAATACTGGAAATACAATTTTTGGAACAAACAGTGGATTTAAAGAATATGCTGTCACTGGTGGTCCAACATCAAATGTTTTGACACTTGGAGCACATAATTTAATCACTGGTGAGAAGGTAAAAGTTATTAGTGATACTGGCGATCTTCCAGAAAATATTGTTGCACACGCAACTTATTTTGTAATCAGGGAATCTGCTACTGAGATTAAACTCGCTTCATCATTAACTAATGCTGAAAATGACACAGCAGTAACCATTATCGGTGGAGAACAACTCAGAATTCTGAGCAGAGTTTCTGAGAAAAATGCTGGAGATGTTGGATCTCCAGTTCAATATGACAGCAGCAATGGAAACTGGTTTGTCCATACCGATTCTAGCAGTGGAATTTACAACTACTTCAATGATAATGGTGTAGCAGGAATTGGAGAAAGATCTCCAATTTCATTCTTCAAGAGAAGAGAGGATCCTAGAAGTATTGATGAAAAACTCTTTAAGTTCAGAGTCTGTGTTCCAAAAGAGTTTTCCAATGCAAAGAATCCTGAAGAGGGATTCATCATTCAGGAGTCAAGTTCCACTGGTTACAGAAACAATTCTGATTTCAATTTAGGATCTCTTACTTCATCTGACTATGATTTTAATAGAAATCCAAGATTCATCAGCACTTGTTCTGTATCCTCCTCCACAGTAACGGTTGTTGCTGAACAACCACACGATTTAGATGTTGGTGATAAGATTATTGTCAGGAATGTACAGAGCACAGACAACACAGTTGGTGCTGCTGGAAGTGGATATAATGGTACATTTGAAATTACTGGTGTAACTGATGACAAGACCTTTACATATTCAACAACTGATACTGACGGTGGAGTTCATGCACCAGCAGACTTCACTAGCGATACGAGTTCTAGGACAACAGATCTTCCTAGATTTGAAAGAAATGATCTGAAGGGTAACTACTATATCTACAGAAACGAGACCATCACACCTTACATTCAAGATGTTCAGGATGGTATCTATCACCTGTATGTACTCAATGCAGATAATGCGATTGCAACTGAGTTCACTGACGCAAAATTTGGTCAAAGAGTTCAAGATCTTTATCCTCAACTTGATAGAGATAATGAAAACGATGATCCTCTTTCTTCAAAAACTTATGCGAAGAGAAAACCAATCGGTGAAGTTGCAACCAGTGATCTTAAGAAGAGTCTTACAAGAGAAACGGTTGATCTTTTCCTCGAAGATTTCAAGATTGGTCAAAGCATTTCAGGCGTTTCTACTGCCTTCTCCACCAACACTGAAGGCACAGCAACATTAACATTTGCTAGAAATCACAACTTAAGTGGTATCGTAACCTGCACAATTTCAAATGCAGGATCCAGTCTTAATAATGGAACATATCATAACGTCAAGTTGTTCAACAATGGTGGCACAACTTGGGATGGTGCAACAGCACAAGTTGTTGTATCTGGTGGTGTAGTTTCTCAAGTTGACATCACTGCTGGTGGTTCTGGTTATGCTGATGGTGAAACACTTGATATTGATAATACATTTACTGGTGGATCTGGTGCAGAAGTTACCATCGCCACTGCTGGAATTTCAACAGTTATTGGTAACACGGTTCAGATCACTGGTATTGGAACCACTGCTTCCAATCACTACAGAGTAACAAGTGTACCTGCAAGAAATCAAATTGGTGTTGCAATCACTGATGGCGATCCTAAGATTGTTCAAAATCAATATCTGATCAACATTGGTGCAGAAATATCAGTTCAATCGACACAATTTGATTCTGTAACTGGTCTGAGCACATTCTTCTGTGATGAACCACACGGTCTTGCAGTTGGTAATAGATTTAAGGTACTGAACTCAACACACGCAAATCTTGGTGATTATCTAATCAGTACAGTTGGTTTTGGTACAACTTCATTTGCTGCTACAACTAACGTATCACTTTCACCCAAGTATATTCTGAAGCACGGATTGACTGCAAACGATCTGACTTCTGATAACACTGGTGAAAACCTGGGAGCAAGATCACTCTTCTTCTATGGTAACGAGACTGCTGTTCTTCAAGATGATATTACAACTGGAACTGCTGTTGCAGTTTCTGTTCCTAACTCTGGTATTTCTACAACACAAAGATTTGAACTAGGATCTTACATTCAGATTGATAGTGAGGTTATGAGAGTTGTCGCCAAGACACTCTCTGGTTCGGGTAACAATGAACTGACTGTTATTCGTGGTGCACTTGGAACTGTTAGAACAAATCACACTGCCGGTACTTTAATTAAGAAAGTTGTACCACGCGGTATTGAATTTAGAAGACCATCTATTGCTCGTGCATCTGGACATACATTTGAATATCTTGGTTATGGTCCTGGTAACTACTCAACAGGTCTGCCACAAGTTCAGTTGAGAACACTGACTGAAGATGAAGACTTCCTGTCACAATCACAAGAAAGGTCTTGCGGTATCGTTGTTTATACTGGTATGAACAACAGAGGTGACTTCTTCATTGGTAACAAGAGAGTTAGCTCTGCAACTGGTCAAGAAAAAGTCTTCGATATTCCTGTACCCACAATCACTGGTAAAGATCCCACTAGACTCAGTGTTGTATTTGATGAAGTTATTGTCAAGGAAAGAGTCCTTGTTGAAGGTGGAAACTCAGGAACAATTCTGTCACAGTTTGATGGTCCTGTAACATTTAACAGTGATGTAAGAGTTAATGGTGAGTTCTCTGCAAACGATCTCTTCAAAATCAAAGATACTACAGATTCTTCCAGCGTAATTACTGGAGCATTTGTTGTTGATGGTGGTGTTGGTATTGGTAAGAGACTGACTGTCGGTGGTGGAGTTGTACTTGAGAACAACCTTTCAGTAACAGGCATTGCAACTTTCACTCAAAAGATTGATGCTAATGGTGGTGCAGAATTTGGCAACATCCAAATTGGTGAAACTACTGACCAAACCATTGACACATCTTCAGGCGACTTGGTTCTTGACTCTGCAACTAACAGAGTTAAGATCAATGCAGCAACTGACATCACTGGTGATACAGTCATCACTGGTATCTTAAGTGTAACTGATGACATCACAGCGTTCTATAGTTCTGACGCAAGATTGAAGGATGACATTACACCTATTGAAGATCCTCTAAATAAAGTTCAGTCACTCAGTGGTAACACCTACACTTGGAACGAGAAATCAAACAAGGAAGGTGAAGATGTTGGTGTGATTGCACAAGAGGTTCAGGAAGTTCTTCCTGAAGCAGTGACTGTAAGGGGTGATGGATACCTCGCGGTTGATTACCATAAGATCATTCCTCTGCTTGTAGAAGCAGTTAAGGAACTGACCGAAAAAGTAGCAACGCTTGAGGGAGATAAATAACTAAAAAAACAAGATGGCGAATATCAGGAAGTCATTTAACTTTAGGAATGGCGTTCAGGTTGATGAAGATAACCTGATTGTAAATTCAAACGGGCTGGTCGGAATCGGTACATCCGTTCCGACCGAAGTTTTGGATGTTCGTGGAACTGTAAAAGTAGTGGGTGTTGCGACTATTCGTGACACCTTTATTGGTGTTGCAACTGTTCAAAATAAACTGTCAGTTGGTATCGTATCTATCACTGAAGATGGATACGTTCAAGCGACAAGTGGTATCATTACCTTTATTGGTGATGGTTCTAATTTGACTAGTATTCCAACATCACAATGGACAGACATTGATGTTGGTCTAGGATTTACTAGCATTTACAATGTTGGAAATGTTGGTGTTCAAACTGTTGATCCTAGATTTGCACTACAAATTGGTGGTAATAATTTAACAACAACTGTTGGATTCTCCAGTGGAGTTGGTATAAACTCTGTTGGTGATATTCTTGCGACTGGCATCTTGACTGCCAGAACATTTGTTGGTCAAGGTAATAATATTACAGAACTAGATGCTGATAATATCACAGCAGGAACCGTTGATAATGCTAGACTGCCAGATAATATCAATAAGACCACTGGTGTTGCCACATTCAGTAGCTTTGTTGGTGATCTGACTGGTGATGTTTTTGGTGATGTAACTGGTAATGTTATTGGTATTGCTACAACTGCAAGAGGACTTACTGGAACTCCAGACATTACTGTTGGTATTGAAACTGCAACTGGATTAAATGTAACCAACTTTGCTAATGTTGGTTTAGCACTAACAGTTGGTGTTGCAACTGCACATAATGAGTTGCACGTTGGAACAGGTGGAACTGCTCTGAGTGCACTGATTGGTGGTAATCTTGGCATTGGTTCTGCTATTCCAGAATCAGAACTTACGATCAGAAAAGCATCAGGATCTCTTGCACAGATTGTTTCTGAGCAAGGTCAAGCAAGATTAAGTATTGGTCAGCAAGTTGGTGCAGCAGCAAGCACTGGTGTATTACGTTATGGTAATAGCGGACGAGACTTTGAAATTCTGAATAATACTGTAGGTAATCTAAACTCCTACCTTCACGCTGGTTCTGCTGGTATCAATACTGGTAACTTTAACTGGATCTACGGTCAAACCAATGCTGAGAGAATGACTCTCACTTGGGATGGTAAGTTGGGAATCGGCAAGACCGATCCAAACGCAACATTTGAAGTCGTTGGAACATCAACATTCACCGATAACGTTAGAATGTTGGGTAATCTAGATGTTGATGGAACATTTACTGCTTCAACTATCACGCTTCCAGCAGTTATTGAGTCAAATATCAATGCATCTTCTGGTATTAGTACAGTAAACATCCTTCAATCTAATGCTGAAGTATCGGTTGCAAGTTCAATTGGAATTGGAACAGTAAGCCCAATCATTGATCTTGATGCCAGAGAAAAAATTGCTTACTTTGGTAATATTGGTATCGGAACTGATACATCACAAAATGGTGTTGATGCAAGACCTGTTCAAGCATTAGAAGTTACAGGAACAGCGATTATATCAAATTCTGTTGGTATTGGAACCACAAATACCGAGGCTCTTACTGATCCTATCAACGACTACTTCTTTTCAAGAGATGCTGGAATAAGATTATGTGATGCTCCACTTGAAGTCAGTAATACAGAGATTAAAGCAGTAAATGCATTTCTCTTGATTGATAGTCAATCAAACTTAGGAATAGGAACAACTAATCCACTTTCTGCGGCAGACTTCGCCTGGGCAGGGAGAGACGTTGCAAATGGAGCTGCTGCATTTATGATTGTTCCACGCAATAACAATGCGGAAAGAGTTGGTTTGCAGACTCAGATTGGTGCTATCATATATAATAATGAAGTAGGTAGATTCCAGGGATACACTGGAGTTGGATGGACTGATTTCCACGGCGTTTGATTAACTTTATAATATGAAGAAAATTGTTATTCTGGGAGCTGGGTCTTCTGGACTGATTGCAGCAACGATGATAAAACGGAGATGGAAAGGTAGAGTCCAAGTCTCCGTTTACTATGATTCATCAAAGAAAAACATTGGAGTTGGTGAGAGCACCACTCCAATCGTTGATATGTTTGTGAAACAGTATCTAAGAGTTCCCATTGAAAGACTCATAAAAGAAACTGACACAACTGTTAAACTAGGTATCAGTTTCAAAAATTGGATAGAAGGGACAGAGTATTTTCATGGGTTTCCAGAGTTAAGTTTTGGTGTAGATGAGTTCTCTAGTGCGACATATTCAATGTTGAATGGCACCTATGAGGGTGGAATTTTACATAGTAAAGCTACAGATTTAGTACCCAGTTACTTCTTTAGATACATTCACGCTCTACATATTGATACTCAAGAGTTTTCTCAATATATTCAAGATAACATACGACACGAAGTAGACTTCATTGATGATATTGCAGAAGAGATAAACTCTGATGGTAAAAATATTCAAAGTATTAAATTCAAGAATAGTGGAGAAGTAACGGCAGATTTCTTCATCGATGCTTCAGGATTTAATTCAGTCTTACTAGAAAAATTAAATCCAGAGTGGAATGATATTCGAGATATGTTGCCTATGGATAGGGCAATCCCACAACAAGTTCCATATGATTTCAAAGAAGTTCCATCATACACTTTGGCAGAAGCAAGAAAACATGGATGGATCTGGAGAATACCAGTCGGTGATAGATTTGGAACTGGATATGTTTATTCCTCTAGATTTACAACGGATGAAGAAGCACGAGAAGACTATAATGAATGGTTGCAAGAAAACTTCAACGTAAGTCTAGAAACTGACAGGATCATCAACTATAAACCTGGATACTATAAAGATAATTGGATTGGAAACTGTATGGCAGTTGGTTTGTCCAGTGGATTTGTAGAACCATTAGAATCTACAGGTCTACACATTGTTATAAATCAAATGGTAAGTTTCATAGATCAAAATCCAACATTGAAAAATTTATCATTCAACAGGAGAGAATCTAATAAAACAAACAAACTTTTGTATGAAGAAATTGTTGACTTTATTTGTCTTCACTATAATACTAATCGAACTGACTCAAAGTTTTGGCAGTATATGACAGAAAACAAGTCAGAATGGGTTAAAATGTTTGATGAGAAATGTAGAAATGAATTTTTGCAATCAGCAAATATCACAACTAAATTCTGGGATGTCGAAAGTTACATTCAAGTTGCAAATGGTTTGAAAATGTTTAATAAAGATTCAATAAAAGAATATGTTATGAGTTTGGAGAACTATGAAGATATACTAGACGATTGTCGTAGTTTAGATACAGAGATAAGAAAGGCGAAAGAATTGAATTCCAATGTTTCGCAAAAAGATATGTTTAAATTTTTACACCAATGAATAATTTTATACAACAAATTGAAGTATTAAGTCGTGAAGAGTTGAAGACAGTCAATGAATACATTGATACTCTGGATTTTCAACCAAATAAAATTTTTGGAGCAGATGGAGAGGCACGAGTTGACAATTCAATTCGATCAAGTCTTGGTGCATCTATGACTGATGGCGAAACTGCCACAGATTTGATTCATAATAAACTAAATCAAGGTCTTGAGAAATATAAGCAAATTATAATAAATGAGTTAGACGTTGCTTTGGATTCTTATCCTGTTCCTGGCGCATATATGACTACTTCTCATCGAGAAGGTATTCAAGTTCTAGAATACAGTAAAGAACAAAAATATAGTTGGCATTTTGATTCTGCTACAGATCCTAATACTCGTTTTTATCACAGACAAATATCTATCGTTCTGTATCTCTCTGAAGATTTTGATGGTGGATCTACTGTGTTCCGAACTGGAAAGTATAAACCTAAAGCAGGAACTGCATTATTCTTCCCATCAAATTGGTGTTTCCCACACAGTTCAGAACCTGTAATCTCTGGTAAAAAAAGAGTAGCAGTTACTTGGTATTACTGTACTGATCTCTGTGTTTGATAAATACTCAAAAAAGTGTAGATAATGGCACAAGCTACAGATAAAGCAGGACCATATTACGCATCTGGACAGATTAAATTCAGTTCGTTGCGATCTAACTTTCGTGCCCAATCACCAAGATCTACATACGGTGGCAGCGATTCTACTGCAACTGATAATAATCCAATCAAAGCATCTGAACTGTTAAGAACAACATCGGATACAAATACTGATCCAGTTGTTCCAAACTCTACAGAAAATGCAAATATAGCAACATCAGATGATTGGAAGACATCACAATTTAGAAATTCAATCAAATTTTACTACATTCAACAGTCTGGTACAGATCTCAATTTAGATATTGATTCTTTAAGTTGGAATAGTAATTTTGACAAAAATGTAAGAAAAATATATTTTGTTGAAGGTACTATTGGATCTAATTCACCAGGAACTCCTGCTGGAATTGCAGATGCAAAGGCAGTCAACCTGAGATTTATGGTGAGTGGAAATATATTCGGTGCATCTGGTAGAGGTGGTGGAACATCTGGTGCTCCTGCTATCAGTGGAGAAACTGGTGGAGATGCTTTGAGAGCTGACTTTCCATCTGGAACTGAGAATGTAATTATTGAAGTTGTATCTGGTGGAAAAATATATGCAGGTGGTGGAGGAGGAGAGAAAGGAAAGACAGGCAATCAAGGTCAAGGTAAAGAATGTGTAGATCAAACTACACAATCAAATTGTGGTGGATGTCCAGGTTGTCCATCTGGTTACAATAAAGATGGCGGATGTTGGCAAGGTTCTGGTTGCTCAACGAAGAAAAAATGTAACTGGTGGGGAAGTTGTTGGCGAGTAACTAACAAGTGGAGAAGATACCAAAGATGTAAAAGAACATTTACATTGAATGGTGGTGCTGGTGGTGCCGGTGGAAATGGTGGACCTGGCAGAGGATATAATAATCAGTCAGGATCTATAGGAGGTGCTAGTGGGTCCGCAGGTGCTAGTGGATCTGACTGCAATACAAGCGGTGGAGGAGGTTCTGGAGCGGGTCAGACAGGCGAGACAGGCGGTACTGGAGGAGATTGGGGTAACAGTGGTGGAAACACTAACAACAGCGGTTCTGCGGGTAATCCTGGAAGAGCTATATTTGGTGCAAGATATAGTGTTGTAGGTGCAAACTCAAGCACAATTAAAGGATCATACAATCCATAATATATAAGTTAGATTATTGAATAAATTATGTCAACTGAAGATAAGTCACCATCTTTTGGTGAGAAGGCAGTAAACCTTGCAAAATTTTCTTGGGATTTAATTAAGTACGTTCAGTCAACAAATGGAGCAGCATTAACTGTAGATGATAAAGTTTATGCTGAAAGAATCAAAACCTGTCAAGGATGTGACCGTTTTGATGTACTTGAGAATGAATGTAAAGAATGTGGTTGTTATGTTCCTATGAAAGCAAAGATGATTCTTGACTCTTGTCCTTTAGATAAATGGACATCAGTATCAGAATCTGAATGGGAAGAAAGGTTCTCAAATATCCAAAAGGATATGGAAGCTTGACAAACTACTAAAACCTCTATAGACTACCTTTGTCTGGGTTAAAGAGGTCAGCTATAAGATACTATGGAATTGACTTATAATGAGCTTTTGTTGTTGAGAGGTGCGTTAAAATTAAAAAGAATGTATAAGGGTATGAAACATATACCACACGGTGCTGTAGTGTGGGAAGATTGGATGGAAGAAAGTTTAGAGAAAGTAGAAAAAGAATTGTATAGAATCAATCCAAAAACACCTGTTTGGAAATAGAGTGGACAGTTCAATAACTGTTCCATAGATCCCACTGGGGATCGTTTTCTGCTATAATATCTACATTGATACGGAGATGACTTGATTACACTGCGCCCTCACCAACAGCAAGCACTGGACGCAATGCTTAAGCACGATCGTGGTCAAGTCATCATTCCGACTGGTGGTGGTAAGACCATCTGTATGATTGAAGATACAAAGCGTCAGTTTGATACTGATAGTGCTACCACTATTGTTGTAGTTGCTCCTCGTATTTTGCTTGCAGAACAACTTTGTAAAGAGTTTCTGGAAGTTATCACTGATCCTATGGTTCGTGTTCTTCACGTTCACAGTGGAGATACCGAGCACGAGTCTAGCACTAAACCAGCATACATTTATGACTGGGCAGTACAAACTTGGAAGCGTAATCGTATCATCTTTACCACCTATCATTCTCTGCACAAAGTGCAAGAGTCTGGTGTCAAAGTAGACACTATTTACTTTGATGAAGCACATAATTCTGTGCAACGTAACTTCTTCCCTGCCACAGAGTTCTTCAGTAATG
>TARA_A100001201_G_scaffold19689_2_pt1 | contig 11949 bp, 13 predicted proteins | sample TARA_A100001201 | Tara Oceans TARA_A100001201 (sample SAMEA2619872) | marine metagenome | biome: marine biome (ENVO:00000447); feature: surface water layer (ENVO:00002042); material: "saline water (ENVO:00002010), including plankton (ENVO:xxxxxxxx)" | depth 5 m | reverse complement strand
AAAAGGGAGATTCTGGAGGGAGAAAACAGCCGTGAGTATCTTGCCCGTTTGGCCTATGTAGAAATGCACCCTCTTTGGCAGTTAATGAGGGAAAGAGGCTATAATCCGTCAAGTTTGGCCCGGAAAATGAAGAAATCGCCGGCTTATATTTGGCAGAAACTGGAACACAATCGGTGCGATACGGAGATTTTCCTCAATCATATTAAGAAAATCTGGCCTAAAACCGATTGGGGCAAATACCTGAAAGACCTTTATGTCTGGTACGCCACCGATTATCTGGAAGATCCGGTGCATTTTGTGGCCCAGGCCATGGAGACTCTGGATAAGAATTTCGGCAAAATCAAAGGAAGAAAGTACTTTCCCAACAAACTAAAATAGCGTACCTTTTCTAGCCGCCAAAAAGAAAGAGAGGCAAAATCATGGTGATTAGCGCAGAAGAGAAGGAATTCCGCAGAGGAAGTATCGGTGCTTCTGATATTGGGGCGATTATGAACATTTCCCCTTTTGTGAATGCTCACGATATTTTCATGCAGAAAGTGTATGGAACGGATGAGCCAAAAAGTGAGGCCATTGATATCGGAAACGACTGTGAGCCGATGCTGGTCACCTGGGCACACCATCAAATTGGTGCTGACTGGAGTTTAGGCGTGGATATCAAAGTGACCAAAACTACCGAAAATGGTTACAACTTTCCGCACCACGCCAACTTGGACGGTCTACTGGTGAAAGACAACCGCAGAATTGGAATCGAAGCTAAAACTTCCTCCATGTACCAGGCATTTGGTGAAGACGGGTCTGACGAAATCCCCGACCACATCATCATGCAGTGTCAGTGGCAGATCTGGACTGCAAACCTGGAGAAAGTGGCGGTGCCGGTGCTGACTGCTGAGGAAGGGCTGAAAAGAAAGCTCTACTGGGTGGAAAGAAACGACCAGCTGATCGATCAGGCCATCATGCACGGGAAACACTTCTGGGAAGAAAACGTGGTCAAAGGGGTGGCTCCGGAAGAAGTGAGTCCCAGTCTGGAAACTCTGAAGAGGGTTCGCAGAGAGCCTGAGACCAGTGTGAAAATTGATGAAAACTTGGTCCGAGAGTGGAGAGCCAAGGAAGATATTGCCAGAGAAGCAGCCAAAGAGGCGAAGGAGGCAAAGGCGAAAGTGCTGGCGACTCTGGGCAATGCAGAAGCAGGTGTCTGCGATCTCGGAACCTTGACCTATTTTGAACAAGCGAGAAAAGAATTTACGGTGAAAGCCAGCACTTCTCGCGTTGCCCGTTGGAAAGGCAATAAGAAATGAACACTTTGCAAAGAGTGGACAATTGGCTGGATAAATCTGGCCCGAAACTTTTAGAACTGTTGCCGGCAGGAATCGACCAGCCTCGCTTTCTTAGAAACGTGAGCAGCCAGGTCAAAATGAATCCTGCGATTCAGCAGTGTCGCCCGGATACGATCATCAATTCCATTGTGAAGGCCACCCACCTGGGCCTGGATATCGGAGTTCTTGGTTCTGCCTACATTGTGCCCTATGGAAATCAGGCTTCTCTGGTCATTGGGTATGCCGGCCTGATTGATTTGGCCTTCCGCAGTGGAACCGTGAAGAACATTCACAGCGGCGTGGTGAGGGAAAACGACACTTACGAGCGCACCCACGACGATTTCTGGCACAAATACAACGCCTTTGATTCCACGGAATCGAGGGGTGAAGTCGTGGGTGCTTACTGTCTGGTGGACCTGAGCAATGGTGGCCGGCAGATCGAAACCATGAGCCGGGACGAAATCGACCAGATTCGCAATGCCAGCCGGAGTGGAAATGGTCCTGCCTGGACCCAGTACTACGACGAAATGGCCAAGAAATCGGTGATTCGCAGGGCTTTGAAGCGGATTAAGCTTAGCCCGGAGGCTCAGGAAGTGATTCAGGCTTCGGACGACGCGGAGTTCATTCCTGCTGAGGTGAGACCTGCCCCGAAAAAGAGGGGTGCGACTGGTTTGGCCAAGCGTCTTGAGGAGCAGGAGAAGGCCCCTGAGGAGCCTGTCGAGGCAGAGTTCAAGGAAGCACCCCCGGAGCCGGAGCCGGACGTTCAGGAGGCCCCTGAGGAGCCTGTCGAGGTGGCAAAGGTGAATGTTTGGGATCTGCACAAGGAGAGGGCCAATAAGCTGGCAGCTAAAATGGGCGACCCAATTCGCAAGTGGTACAAAATCACCAAACCCAGGGAGAAACTGCTTCAGGAGCGAATCACCACAGAAGGGTTCACTGCCAAGCAGGTTGACGAGTTCTGGGATATGGTTGATGGTGTCCTGACTCCCTTCGACAAGTCGAAAGTGGAGCAGTGGAAAGATTCCTGCGACCTGGATGTTCTGCTGAGATTGCCGAAGAGAGGCGGAAAAGACCACTTTGAGGCGGCTCGGGAGGGTGCCTACAAGCCCGAGGACAACGGAGTAGTCACCAGCTCAGTGAGTGTGGAGGACTTGCTCCAGGATTAGCCCTGTTGTTAGGACTCGATCATAAACGTGCTAGCCGAAGAGACCATCGGTCAAATTGAGATTGAATCCGGGGGAACAAGGTTTTCCGTCGAGATTCTCTCAATGTACGGCACGGTCAGGTTGGAAATCACCTCCTCCAATACGCCTGATAATGATCGAGTCCTTGTTTATTACCCTGAACCTGACGATGAATATCCAGGAATCGTTTTCTACGACACAAAATCCAATCACGATATGGAAGATTGGAGTGTGTTGGAGATTTTCTGCCACTTGTTCCAGGTCTGGGACGAGGAACCCACGGATGTATTTATCTTGGGTCTAGCCTTACAACCTGAGTATCTGATAATCTCAGAGATGATCCGCATCGCTGCCGACAAGGCTAATCTTTGGTACGCCTGGGGTTGCCCCATGAAAAAAGTGATGCGAGTCGCCTTTAAACAAATGATTAAACAGAATGCTGACGCAAAAACTCCGTTAAGTAAGGCAATTTATCGCCATGCTTTTCAGGTTTTGGCGGCGGTTCAGGCATCGCGTCGAGCAGAAATCAGAGAACAATGAAAAAAAAACGACTTATTCAAATCAAGCCCGGTGAGAACTACAACGGATACCTCAATGATTTGGAGTACGATGTCTACCATGGGGAAACCGGGAAAGAAGTCTACGTCTCCACGCCGGAAGCGGTCTTCGAGATCCAGCTCAAGAACCAGCAACCTGGAACTGGCTGCCAAGCAGATTCTGCAAGCTCACAAAGTTGAGCCTTTTGTCCAGGAGTACAAGTTTCACCCTGTCAGAAGGTGGCGATTTGATTTCGCTTGGCCTGAAAAGAAACTGGCTCTGGAAGTAGAAGGCGGAATATTTAGAGGGGGAAGGCACACTTCACCCAAGGGCTTCATCAATGATTGCGAAAAATACAACACTGCGGCCCTTATGGGATGGCGGGTGATTCGTGTGACTTCCCCCCAAATTAAGTCTGGGGAACTTCTCGAGTGGATTCAGCAAGGGCTTTCGTCCGGCGGTTCACTATTGACTTGGCATGACAAACGTCCCACATGAGCTTGTCGCTGGCAGTGTCATACTCCTGCTGACTGAGAGCGTGAACCCGGAGGTAGTCATCTTCCGGCATGGGACAGCCTTCCTCGAAGAACAGCATACAGCGGCGGTGGTACTGATCGAGAGTCTGGAGCCACTTGCGAGCATTCTCGTTTCGCTTCACCGCGTCGCTGTATTCTTCCACGTTTGACCAGAGGGGAAGGTCCACCAAGCCCCGGACGAACTGGTGCAGTCCTGTAACATGAATGTAATTGCCGTCCCAGCTTCTGAAGTGGCCGGCATCCAGGCTCTCGTCCCACTGGCAAATCCAGTAGGAAAGCCGCTCTCCAAAGTCATTACTGTTGTGGACGTAGACCCTGCCGTAACTGAGGTGAATGGTTGATTTCAACTGGCCATTCTTAAATCGAAACTCTGTTTTTTCCTTATGCATATTCGCCTTTCGGGACAATTACTTTAAGGTTACTAGGAATACAATTTTCATTGTGCCTTCCGTACACAAATTGATTCGTTGATTTGTATCCCAAGTATCTGTTTTGAAACAAAACATCTGGGTAAAAATGGTGAGACTCCACAATCTTGTACTTACTTCTAGAAAGTTTTTGCAACTCTAGAAAAACGTACTTGTCGTTTTCACGAATACCGTATTCATAAAACCAAAGACCATTATTTTTTGTTCTTTGCATTATGGACAAATGCTTTTTCCAAGCATTTATTGTGATGTCATACATTTGGTAAGGAAGTTTGTTTACAGGAATAATCCACCACACTGAAATGCCTAAAGAATTCCAGTATTGAGTTCTTTCGTTAATGGTATCTACGGTGATGTCGCTTTTTTGAACTTCAACAGCCATTGAGCCTTGTTTGTTTGGAAGTCTAAGAAAGACATCTGCCCTTTTGCCTTTAGGGCCACTGTTTGGATGCTTGTATTCCAGTTCAACTACTGCACCTGGTGTGTCGTACTCTTCCTGAAAGAAAAGTTTGAGATCGTTATAAATAGCAATTTTACACTCAATATGTTCTGAAGACTCTCCGCTTCCATAATTGCAATTAGATTCTCTGGTGTGGGCAAAGTGGTCTCTGCGAACAGAACATTTTTTAAAGATCACCACGCCGTTGCATTCAGGACAGCGAAGATCCGCTTGCCTGGCATCATTTGGATGAATGTCCCATGCATAAACCCTTTGCCCATTCACCAGACAGGTAAACATTACCTTGCCTCTTCCCGAGCTTCGTCCACCTGCATCTCTTCGTAAGCGTCTCGCATTTCGTCGATCTGCTCCTGTGAAGGAGCCTCACAATCCAACCGGATATCGGCTTCTTTCTCGTCAGCCATATCCAACATATGCTCATACGAAACCTGCAACCCCAAAGCCAGGTTAAACCTTCTGTTTGGATGTGCATTTTTCAGCGCTTCAAGATCCTTCAAAAACTGACGAATCAACTTCTTTTCCCTGTCACTGTAAACCATGAGTTTGCCTTTCCTGACATAAAACTCTCATTGCCAAAAGTAACTGCTGCGGGACTTGGCCATTCCCGCAACATTTTAATCTCTGCGCTCTGTTTTCTTTTTTCATGGTAAGTCTCGGGGTGTGGTATTTTTCTCCCACTGGAATGTCAGCAGGATCTTCCTCCCAGTACCTGGCTGGCTCTTCGGTCATGCAGTATCTCCACCAGCCTTTATAATCGATGTTGATAAAGTCCAGCGAAGTCCAACCTATCGGCCAGCCCATCAGCCATTCCACCCAGTCTGGGTTGAGCCGTAATGCTGGCTTTCCAGTCACTTCGTTAACGTGGTCCAGGCGGTCAGTGCGTAATTTTCCAGTGTCTTTTCTTATTGAAGAATTTTTCCCTTTGTGGTCCGAGGCTGTTGGAGTCGGCCAATTCTTTTCGTGAGCAGGAACAGCATCTCTCAAGGGGACTCCCCAACGAACGCCGTCTTTGTTTTTCCGGGAGTATGCTCCTGATTCAGATATCTCTGTATCTTTAGCAATTCCACCCCCGCTGTCGGTTGCACTTGGGGTGGGCCATTCTTTAACAGCCCCTTGTGCTGAAAAGGGAGACTTCCCATTCAGCATTTGAGTGGCTTCTTCCTCGCTCAACTTTCCTTCAAGAACCTGTTTCCGCAGCAGACGGACATTGCCTTCGTTAGGTCTGGTGTTGACCGTTGGGGTGGGCCATTCCGCTTTATTTGAATACTCGCCCCGATTCCTCAATCCTTCTTTTATCATCACTTCTTCATTAAGGATTTTGCCGCCTTTTCCATTTACTCTTGACCCAGGATTAGCGGCTCTGGGGGTAGGCCACGCACCACCATCTTTTTCGTTGATGTTTAGCTCCGGCTTCTCTAGCGGCAACAACTCCCCATTTAGCGTCATACCCCAGATCGGCAAGATCTCTAATGACTGTAGGGTACTTTCTGATGGGTGGGACGTTTTCGAGAATAACTCGAGCTGGACGAACTTCTCCGATGATCCTGGCAGTGTCGGGCCAGCAATTTCTTTCGTCGTCTGCCCCTCTTTGCCGGCCCGCTTTTGAGAAGGGTTGGCATGGGAATCCAGCAGAAATGACATCGACAAGGCCATTCCAGGGGTGCCCGTCGAAGGTTTTAACGTCGTCCCAGATGGGGAAGACTGGGAGGCATTTGTCTTCTTGCCTCCGCATAAGGATCTCTCTGCAATACGGATCTTTTTCCACCGCGCACACGACCCGGTGACCCATACTTTCGCTTGCGAGAATTCCGCCACCAACTCCAGCGAACAGTGCCAACTCATTCAAAACACCCCCCTAAAAACAACAACGTGCTGGCAATCACCAGCACACCAATCGCTAAAAGAACTTGTTCAATTCGATCCCAGATTTGTTCAATCCTGGTCTTCATAGTCCCCCTAAAAGACTCGGGCCATTCCCGTAACCCCGTATTGTGCATTCTTTTGGATTTTGTAAGAAACGTGCCAGAACTTTTTTCGTTCTTCTGGGTCGCTGATCTTTTCAGCAGCTTCTGCTCTGACTCGGTTGTACGCCTGGCCCATATGCCGGCCAATCAAAGTTTGTTTGCCGTCAGGTTCCAGGAAAAAGTATCGGGTGGGTCGCTCGCTCATTACCAAATGATCTTTGGCAACGCTACTTAGGACTCGAATCGTTCGAGTCACCTCCCTTGCGGAGAATTCCCTTGGTCTCATTTTTGCCCTTCCTTTTCTTAGCTGACTCTCTCAAAGTCGCTTTCTTGAGTATCGACGCGGCACTCTCTCTTTTTAACTCTTCAATGCTCACCACCACGCCTTTCGGTATAGCAGTGGTGCCTCCCAGCGTTCGGTCCTGAGTCGCAGAATCTGCCAGAATCAAGGTGTCTTTTGTGTCGAGGATGATCCAACCGACCGTTACGCAACGAATCGGTTGGATCTCCTCAAGCACTTCCTCGTAGCTCCCGACCCAATCAGCCCTAGCCGTTATGTCTTTCCAAACGACCAGCACCAAGCGGTTTAGGGACTTATTAACCCCCGAGGCCAAAACAACGTACCTTATTTTTTCTCAGGAGGGGAGGACAATTTTCGCTTGGCTGTCCACCAGGTCGCCACAGCCGTCACAACGGCCACAGCGGCCTCGCTCCAGGGAGTGGGGATCAGGGGCCTCGCCACCTGCACAGCGTCCTCTGCGGTGCTGGAGGAGCCTTCTCCACGGTAAAAGAGGGTGTCTGAGATATCTGTCAGAGTCTCACAGCCCACCAAAAGCAACATTATCAGAACCAGGTATTTCATTTCCTGATCTCCTCTCGAAGCCTTCTGACTTCCTTCAGGGTTTCCTCTGAATCCTTCCTGTTCTCCTTCAGCTCGTGATGCATCAGGTTCAGGACTTGATTTAAATTGTTGATCGCATGACTCACTTTGCGAATCTCAACTTCTAAACGTGTAATTGTTTTGTTGGTATCCAAAGCAACATGGCCATTGCCGTTTTTTGATTTTCCCACGAAGGCGAACACTTCCCGCAAAATGAGTATTGTCAGAGCTATCGCACCCAGGCCGCCTGTCCATTCAAGATTTTCCATCGCATTAGAGTCCTTGCAGGTTATCTCTGATTCGTTGCTGCAAGGGGCGGATCGCTTGCATGGGTTCGTAATTAAACTTTGAGGGGTTTTGTCTGTATTCCAACAGACTTGGGGCTATATCCAATCCCAAGCGGATAACGTGGAGGTTCTGGAACCACAACATTCTCCGGCTGGCATTGTAGTCACCTTCAGTAAAGGGTTCTCCGTGCAAGACTTTATCGACAGTGGCACCAGCTACTGCCGTTATATCGTTGATAAATCCGGCGGTAGGGCCGAGGACGGTATCGACCCTGGACCTGGCTTGCATACGAGTCAAAGCTCCGGTGCCTGTCAAAGTTGACACTCCGAAGCCAGTCATTCTTTCGAGGATTGCGTTTCCTTGGGAAATCCAACCTAGCGTACCTCCCCGGTCGATACCCTCGACAATCGACTTTTTCCACCAGGGCACTCTTGTAACAATTTTTCCACTTCGGTCTTTTTTGACTTCGTCTTCAAATGGATCCTTTCCAGAAAGAGCCTGACGCAACCAGTAAGAAGCAGCCCCTAAAGTGCTGGTTCCTACAAACATGAGAGCTTGGTTCATATCTCCCATAGCAAACTTCTGCATCATAGGAAGCAATACCTGGTTTGTAGCCGCCATTGAGAAAGACCCGAACTGGCCAGCCAAGCGACCAAACTCTGTATCCGTCATCCAACGAGGCAAGTCGCCGGCACCTGGAGTGACAATTGTTTGATTTGTTTTCTGAAAGATAAAGCGATCCAGGGCAAGTCGGTCGGTGTTTGCTTGGTTTTCGTCAATCGCCCCTGTAGGTGACCACTTCTTAGATCCTGAGAAGTAAAAATTTGAACCTGTTAAAGTTTTTTCAGATCGACCGTAGGCCTCTTGCAGTATCGACCAGCGCACTAGCTGATCTTCTTGCAATCCTGACCCTTCAAGAAACATTTTCTCAGATCGCTTAAGCTTTTTATTATTACGAACTTTGTTCGCAATGTGGAAGATTCGACTTTCAATGGCCATTGCATTGATGTCTTTCATCATTCCATTCCACAAATTAAGACCCAAAAAGTCGCCAAACTTTTCAGAACCTATAGCAGACGCTCTCTCAAAAGCAGTATCTCGATCTGGGTCTAATGGATCTAGTCCACCAATCCTTCTGTTTCTTTCTCCGCCCAGCACAGCTTCTGCTGCATACAAATACTCGGAAGCATCTGCCCGGAATTCTGTAGTAGGCTTACCTAACAATTTGCGAATCGGCTCTGTCAGATACCTGGCCAGTGATCGCATATAAGTAGGCAAAGTAACCATGCCCACTCCGACAGCCAAGTCGGGAATGCTCGAAATCAGGAATCCACCACCTAGTCGAAGGTAGTTCCAATCACGGACAGTCTTTCCAACTCGACCGCCTTTTTCTCCAGGTGGTTTCTGGTTTCTCATTCTGTTAAAGATTGCAGCGAGGTCATCGAGGTCACGTTCTCGCTTCTTTGCTAGTTTTTCTTTTTCCCGCTGCTTCTTCTTAAACTTTAATTGCTCATCGTAATCTCTGTTGACCTGGACTTTTAACTGCTCTGAGCTGTTATTGATTTGGAATGCCAGCCTTCTTGAATCGCTGACAGCTGCAAGGATTCTTGCTTTATTATTACTTAGAAGGCTTCTCAACTGTTGCACTTCAGTAACGCCTTGAAGAGCAACCGTGTTAGCCCCAAACTTCGTTTCTTCGTAATCAAATTTTATGTCTGATTTAGACTCAGGGCCTCGTTGAGCGTTATTTGCGTATTCGTTGATTCCGTCCCTGGTTGTAGACAGTTTCTTGTTTAGTTTGTTTGTTTCTTTCCGGAGGGTCTTAACTTTCATTTCCAGTACTTCGATATCCAGTTCCATATCAGGGATTCTGGTATCGTTTGGATTTGAAGCCCGGACTGCGTCGAAATCGCTGACAAGAAGCCGCAACTCTTCTGCTTTTTTGTTTAAGGCAGATTCACTGGCTCGCCATTCTCTTCTTTGTCTTTTAAGAAGTTGAACCCGATTGTTCAGTTGCTCCTGAAGTTCAGCCTGGCTTGTGATTTTCCCGAATGCTTCAAGCTCCCTATTCAACCTGAGGGCCACTTGCAGTTTCAGGTGAGACGCATCGTCCAGGATTTCTTCTAGTTCCAAGCGAACCTGGAGAATATCGTCAAATGAGACGTTGGGATCTTGGTTCATTTGCTCAAGTTTTTTAGTCGTCGCGGTGTACTTTGCTTGCAATCCAGGGTTAAGCCTAAATCCATCCATCATGTTGTCCATTTGAGCGGCTGCCATGACTTGGGGAAGGATAACCCTGACTTGTTGCTGCTGAAGTTTCTTCACATCATTTTCAATAAAACCCGCTAAGAACCGATCTTCAACTTCTAGCACTCGATTTCTCAAGCTGTTGGTTTGTCGAAATGCATCGCCGTCATCTGTGAGATTGTCTGCTATGTGGATGCGAATCTTGTTTGCTAGTTTCTGCCACTCAGCTTTGTTCCCTAACTGCTCAATTAGGGTTTGATACTCAGCGATTTGATTGTTCAGGTAGTCAGCATCGAATTGAACCGCAGCTCTTTGAGGGTCGTCTGGTTCCATACCCAGAAGTTGCATTTCGATTCTCTCAAGATCTCCTCGAAGGTCAGATTGCTCAGACTCAAGATCTGGCAGCAAAGTCCTCTGCTTATGTTCCAGAGCTTTAAAAACTCCAGATTCAAATGCCTCTCTGTTGGTATCAATCTTGGCTTGTTTGTATCTTCTTTGGAGGTAGTTTCTGATTAAAGATTCGTCCAACTCTTCAGCCGTAAATGCTCCAGACTCAATGGCTGTTTTCCTGATTGCGTCAGAAAACTTCCTGTTGATATCTGCAACTTGTTTTACTACGTCAATTTCAGCCTGGTTAAGAACTCTTCTTTGACCATCCCGAACAACGGTAAATGGATTTACCTCAATCAGCTCACCAGTAGCTTCGTCTACCAGAAATTCTAATCCAGGATTCTCAATGTCAACTTCGTCGCCTCGGACTGCTGCTTTACCTGCCATTTCCAGTATCTCGGATTTTGTAAGGCTTTGCCTGTCTACAACATTTAAGGCTGATCTTGTTACATTGCTGTCTGAAATCACCTCGTCGATTCTGTGCTGGACTCGCATTGCCGCAGTTTCTGCAAGCATCAGCACTGACTCCACCGACTGACGGTCTACGGTGTTTTGCCGAACAATCGCCGGCTTCACCAGAACATCCAGCGCAGTCCTGGCAAACTGAGACTCTGAACGAGCCAGATTCATAGTTGGATTCAGGAACATAAACCGAGTCAGCATTCGACCGAAGAAGTTATCTTTTGTTGATCCAATAACACGAGCAAGTTCTGGATTGATTTCCTTGGTTATTTCCAGAAGGATTCCTTGAGCTTCTTCTGGCACTTCTGCCAATGCAGCAAATCCCTGGTCACTTTCAATAAAATCGTCGATTCTTTTACCCAGGTCAGGATTGTTCTGAATCACCCCTCTAACAGAGTTGGGGTCTAGTACGTCTTCTGCGGAATCGGCACCAATCAATGCTCGGTTCATCGCTACGCGGCCAGAACTCATAGATCCCGCCACAGAACCAAACCCAAAGCCCAGGACTGCTCCACCTACCAAATCACGCAAAAACTCGTCCTCTGAGCGAGTCAGTTGTCCAGCTTGCAGGAAAGGCTCTGCAAGGCTCAGAGCGGCCACATTCTCTGCCGCACCCACTGCACCTACCGCAAGGGGCCGGGAAGCCAGAGAGGCGGCCTTTGCGGCCCTGAGGGCACCTCCGAGAGCGATGTAGTTAATCGGGTCGGAAAGCCCAGCAAAAAGGCCGGCAGATAACGCAGTTCCCGGGCCAGCATTCTCAATTATCCTACGGTCATTATGCTCTGACAAAACTCGGTCTATTTTGAGCTTTGCCTCCAGGGCACTGCCAGAAGTGTTGATGGAAGCGAAGACGCTGGGGTACACCTCTTTAATCCAGCTGTTGGCCTGGATCAGCGGGTCAGCAGTAGGATCGTATGAGGGATCTTCGACAGTCATGCTGTCGTCCATTGCCAACATTGCATTGCGAAACGTGTTGGTTTGTCGGAAGAAAGCACCAGCAGTTTCCATGAAGCCACTCGTGATAGGGGCATCTGGAATATCTACCTGATCGTACAAAAGACTTTGAAACTCCAACGCCTGAGCTTGAGGCGACAGACTTCCATAGTTTTTCATAAAGATTTCTTGCTGATTGTTCAATTTCTACCTGCTTCGTACATGGCTTGCATTAACTCGCAGACACGGAAGAACTGCTTATTGGTCAAACCCGTAATGAATGAGGCTGAGTTTCCAGGCATCCCACGGGAAAGACCTATTTTCAGG
>TARA_A100001201_G_scaffold22088_1_pt1 | contig 11973 bp, 8 predicted proteins | sample TARA_A100001201 | Tara Oceans TARA_A100001201 (sample SAMEA2619872) | marine metagenome | biome: marine biome (ENVO:00000447); feature: surface water layer (ENVO:00002042); material: "saline water (ENVO:00002010), including plankton (ENVO:xxxxxxxx)" | depth 5 m | reverse complement strand
AATTGGTTAGTGGCTGTGGTAGAATCAATACCAACGTAAAGATCATAAGAATCTGTTGTGAAACCCGGTTCTCCAGCTCTCAAACCCGGAAGGTCAGCCAGTACACCTCTTTTTAACTGAATTACTGGTGAAGCCATTCTCCCCCCTACTCCTGGTTAAATGATTAGTTATTTTGTGGTAATAGTATTTAGAAGTGTAAGTATGTGTATATACTAAAATGATCCACCATCCGCAGTTTTAAAACCAAGGTTAACGAGATCCAACTCATCTTCCAATACATCAATAAATTGATCAGGTAAATCAGAATCACTAATCGATTGTTTCAAAATAGTCTTCTGTTCTGGGATAGTCGTTAGTATAAACTTATCCGAAGTGGCATTATATTGAAGAATACTTCTTACTGAAGTACTCCTATTGGTAAAATCTACATCGTTTGTGTCGTTGATTTTGATTGCCATTAGAATGATCCTCCGTCAAGGTTTACGTCAATCTGACCAACGTCAATTTCTGCTTCGATTTGGTCGATAAATTCATCGGGTAAATCTCCATCAGAAACTGAAGATAATAACAATTCATCAGCTGACAGAAGTTTAAAGTTGTTGGTGGCGTGGTCAAAGATAACGTACTTTCCATCTTGATTTTCATCAAGAATGCCAAAATCAGTATCACCCATATCCCTGAGTGTTTTCGGTTGGACTGTTGTTTGTATGGATGTGGATCTTGTTATGATTGCTGGGGTTGTTACACTCCTTATAGTTGAGGTGGTTGGTGTGGATCTTGTTATGATTGCCATAGTTAGGTGGTAATTCCAGCGGTTACTAATGCTTGACCTTCGACCATTCTTGAGACCGATCCTCCACTTGATGTTAACATAACATCATAGTAGTATCTACCTGGTTTGATACGGGTTGTGGCTCCTGCCGTCATTGCAATTGAAACTGTGCCAGTACCGGCGACAATACTTACTGAAAAACTTTCAGAAGTTTTTGACTCTGGATGCTTTTTCAATTTTGAAGCACCAGTAAATCCAACCAAGTTTGTAGCTGTTCCATCAGTTTCCGTTGAAGAGAAAACTTCAGAAAAGTCTGTTCCCTGTGGAATCACAATATTAACAGTAGGAGTTACAGCCATCTCTAATACTACTTTTTACTATTTATCTTCCGTTTGTTGTTTCAGTAATTTCTGTAATTCTGCGGTCGAACCAACAAACAAAGCATTATTGACAGTAGTTGGCCCTTTGGTCTCTTTTTCCTCATTGACATCTTTTAACTTCTGTTGAAGTGTAAGTAACTTATCAGTGGCATCTGCCACATTCTTAATTAACTGACCTGCAACTTCATAAGCACGAGGCATCTCACTTTCTTGTGCTAGTTCGAGAATACCGTCAATTGCCTCTTGACCCTTCTCAATAATAGAATAGAGATTACCTCTTGTATATTCGTAATCCTTTTTGATATCCTCCGATTGTGACTTGATTGTTTCAATTTTCTTCTCTACTTTCTCCACCTCAACTTCAGTCGGTTCGACATTGAAGGTTTCATCTAGTTTCTCATACTTACTCATAAGTTACCTCAGAAAATATTCCCATTGAAACCAAAGTCATCACCGAACTCAATCAACTTATCATCAGCTTCGGTGATACTATAAACAGGAGCTCCACCAACATGTTGTTGTGCTACGGTGTTGTCTTGACCTCTCTTAACCCTGATTGTATTTCCAGAAATCTTCTCAACATACATCTCTTCTTGACCGATGTAAATGTATGTCCCTTCAGTAAGAGTTGTACCATCATTGACCTCAATATCACCATCACCCAATTGAACGTTTTGTGACAAGTTGGTAACAACACTACCATCATAATCCTTGGTAGCTCTTGGTGTTACCTGATAAGTAAGGTCTCTTGTTGCTACAGTTCCATCGGTAGAAGATGCAAGATAACCAACAGTAACCTTCTTGATGATATCTCCAGTGACATCTGTAACAGGACCAAACAGATATGTTTTGGCTGTAAATGTGAAGGTGTAAACTAGAGCTCTTCTGGTCTCAAATGTTCCCTCATAATCATCCTCCATTGTGATGTTTTCCAAAACAATGGGAATATCACGAATCTCATTCAAGTTACCAAGGAACTTAATAGAAAGATTATATGATGGTTGGAAGTATGGAAGAATCTGTTCAGTAATCTGTAACATGTCATCGTTCAGTTTAGAATAAACCGAAAGATTGAAAGTCATATTATAGGGAACAGGAGAATAGATTCTCTTTACCTGTTGACCATCAGGAGTAGCCACAGTAAATGACTGATTCTTAGTGGACTTTCTTGATGGGTCATAAGAAAGATTTGTAAACTCAAATGACATCCTTGGGAGTGTCATCTGAATTGGTTTGTTCAGATCAGCTTCTTGTTGCATACGAGCAAGAAACTTTTGAGTAGGACCATATGCCAAAGGCACTTTAATCTCACTCCAGGTTTGATCCTGATCGTTCTTGTGGCGAACCTCAATGTCATTGAATAGAGATCCAAAGCCGATAATTACCGACCTAAAGATCTCATTGTAAAAGTACTCAAACATTGTCTCGTATACTTCCTATACCAGTATTTAGTTAGGGCATCCCGAATGGATTATTTTGAGTGAAATCAATGATTTGATCTGCTTCTGATTCAATAAAATCATTCTCAGCATATCCAGATACAAGATCATATTCTTCTTCTTTTCTGAGTGTGTATCTAGCTCCAGATTCCTGACCGACAATAATTTCACCAGGGATAAAGTCTCCATCAACAATAGACACTTCCAGAATCTCTTTATCAATATCCCACTCCTTGACTCTTGCTGTTGTAGAAGAGGAGGAACCAACAACAATCTCATTGAAATGATAAGTTCCAATACCAACATCAGTTCCGATTCCAGGAGATCCAAAGTATACTGTTGGAGCCATTGTGTATCCAGCACCTGCGTATGTGATGTAGGCTGCTGTGACAATACCAGACTGATTGATTGTTGCAATACCAGTAGCACTTGAAACACCAGTCGCTGGCATATCAAACCAAATATTTGGTGCTTCCCAATATCCACTACCACCACTGCTGATATCAATTCTCATCACAGAACCAGTTGTGATGATTCCACAAGTAGCAGCTGCTCCAACACCATCATCACCAGATGAGGTTTGGAATGTAATCATAGGTGCAACTGTATATCCACAACCAGCATTTGTAAGGTTAATTGCTTTAACCATACCACCATAAAGACCATTGCAGTTGATATATTCGTTGGTGACAGATGCAATACCAGAGGCTGTTACACCACCAGCTGGTGCAGAAGTGAATGCAATAGTAGGAAGTGCAGAATACTTCTTACCCATATTCTTAATATAGATTGGAGATACAGAACCAGAAGCACAGTAAGAAGAGATACCAGTTGCAGTTGAACCAGACCCAACCATTGTCAGTGTCTCAATATGACCAAGTTGTGCAACCTCACTATCAATAGTACCAATATTTGTATCAATAACCTCATCCTCATAACGGAAGAGTTCACAAGTTAGTTTGTAAACATAGTTCTTATTGAGTTGATAGAATGGTTGTTCATGTTCTACATATTTGATTTCAAATAATCTTCCACCGAGAGGAAAATAAATCAAGTCACCTTCTTTCGGTCTATCTGATAACTCACTATTTGCAATCTGACCAACTAAAGGTGCAATATAGTTCTCATATCTTTCTCTAGAGATAATCAAAGTACAATCATCTTTTCCTTCAATACCAAACCTTGAAAGAATAGTTCCCTGTCCACCAAAACCCTCATAGGTATCAAGATATGCCTCAAGTGGAAAGGCATTCTTGAATTCAGATTGAATAACTTCTTCAATCACTGTGTTGGTGGTGACATATGAACGAGGCATATAAAAGCACTCAATTCCATACATCTTCAACTGTTCGTTGATGAGACTTTGAACTAAACCTTGTTCTGACTTTGTTCCGTTAAGGAAGAATGGATTAAGTGCCATAGGATTAACCGATCATATCCATTGGAGGGAGTTCATAATTAAATGTCATTCTCTCACGGATAACTTGAAGTTCTCTCTCCGCATCATCATAAATCTGTCTACCATTAAACTCAATACCACCTGGTAGTTTCACACCTTGGAACTTGATAAGATTCATACCCCACTGTCTCTTTATCAGTGAAGTCAGATATGGTTTGATGAATGAATCATTCCAGATTTTGGTATAGTCTGTTCCATTTAGGGCAACCATACAATCCAGAATAATAAAGTCACCAACAGAAATCTTATCCCAATCGACATCCATATAAAGTCTGTCGGATCTCTGATTGAATCTCAGTTTCTTGTGAGTATTCAGGAGGAAGTTCATCGTCTCCAGATAACTCATTGTCATTGAATATGATGTCAAATCATATCCAGAAGCACCCCAACCTCGAAGACCCATCAGGTCATTCAACATCAGTTGATACTTCACATTGAACATACCCTTACCAAGGGTATCATCATACTGGAAAATACAACTCACACCAAATACTGAGGGTGGAAGTTGAAGGTAATTACTATTCTCGTAGTATGTGAATGTGGTGGCGGTTCCTACGATGTTTGTGGTTACTGAAGTTGATGCAATACCAGTCGTTCCAGAACCACTTGAAGGAGCACCAGGTGGTCTGGCCTTTCCTCTATCGATATCGTTCTGAGTAATCTCGTACTTCAGATAAGTCTGTTGAACACCATCAAAGTGTCTCTCATTGAAGAACTGAAGAGCATCATCTACCAGATCCTCTATTTGTTCTTCGGCAACGTTGATTTCCAATACAGGAGCACCGAGTTGCCTTAGACAATAATCAATAAGTTCTTGTCTACTGGAAGGCTGTGCCATTACTCACAATACTTTTTTCTATTTATCTACTATCTTGAGTAGCAAGTTCTTAATATCACTAATATCGTCTTTAAGTGAATCTACCTTAACTTCAAGATCATCAATTCTTTGTTTATCAGACAACATTTTATTTCGATTAGCCATGTATAACTGGTAATCTTTTTTGTTTGTGTTAATAATTGCTCTAGTAGAAGTATCCCTGTAGAATCCATCTTGGTTTTCTACAGGGATGTACTTTTTGTCCGTCATGCCAGTGCTGAAACTCTAAGGTTCTTGAACTGTGGGGGAACTGCCTGATTGTTGGTTGTTGCAACAATCTTGATTCGGAATGAAGTGAATGCTGGCAGGAAGTCCACAGTATACTTATGTTCCCTAAAGTCACCTGATTTTGGTCTATTCAAAATCCTATCCGACTTAGCTGTTTCCACATCAGGTGTTCCATCACTCAGTTGTGGATTAAGGACTGCTCCAGGTCTAGAACTATCTTGATTACTAAATCCTGGGAATGGAATGTAGACAACATCTTCCAATCTACCTGGTTGATCATATGCGTAGAACACACGAAGATCACAATCCTCATTCAAGTAAGCGTCCAACAGAACTTGGATAGAAGTCGATGGATTTTCAAGAACGATTGGTTTCGTTGCGTAAATGAATCTAGAGGGATCTCCAGGAACAGAGTTAACTCTTGGATCATCAGCGTAGTTGGTGACGATATCATTAACTCTGTTTGTAACGTAGGTAACTGTAGTTCTTTCCAGGTCAATCATCGGAGAAAGTCTAGAATCAGAAGTAGCCATATTGACATTCAATGTCATAGACTTATTACCAGGAAGTTCATCCAGATAAGTATCTTCATTGACCTTAGAAGCGATGATTCTTGGAGAATCAAAGTAGTTCTCTTTCTTAAATGTGATTGGAGAGAATCCTTTATCAAAGAACGATGGTTCAACACCAGATACAGAAGTACCAGATGTAGTTCTCATCGAACCTTCAATTGTTGTTCCTGTAGGAGTAACATATGTAAAGTTAGGAATACACATCTCAAACTGAACGTTATAGGTAGAACGTCCATTTCTACCACCACCACTCTTAGTTTGATTGAAGAACAATTGTGGAAGTGTTGATGTTCCAGTTCTATTAGTACCTCTGGAAGTATCACTCATATCAATTTTGATACCATAAGTATCAAGACCAATATCTCTATTATCGGTTGTTGCGTTGAGATTATGGTTCTTATTGATTCTTCTCAGAGAAACACCATTCATCTCATACTTCTTCACGATATCAGTAGCTGAGTGATTTTCAACAGGAGTATTATCAACACCTCTAGTGATACCAGTCAGTGTATTACCAGAGAAACCAGTGTATTGAATAACTTCACTACCAACTTTTACATAACCTGGGTTAGTAGCTCCAACACCAACACCTTCGAATACGGCGAAGTTGGTTGTAGCTCCAACACTGATTGTTCCACTGGATGTTGAGGAGTATGCCTCTGTAAGTGTGGTTGGTTCAACCTCACCCTCCAAACCAGAAATAGTAACAACGTTACCCAGTGCGTGCATCCCGTGGTTTCTGAAGAACATATTTGCGTGATGTCCATCTTCTACAACTCTGATTGGATCAAGAGGATAAACTCCACCACCATTGATAAGAGCCGTTGAACCGAGACTATTCTCGAATCTCAGAACATCAGAGGAGTTGGTTGTAAACCTACCCTGAACACCAGTCAGAACCAACTCATTGTTTCCGTTCAGTGCAGAAACAGAGAGTTTCATACCAACACCCAATCCATCATTACCAATACTGATTGGTTCCAGAATATCACCAACCTGATAACCAATACCACCAGCGTTAATGGTAGCTGAGGTTGCTCCACCATTGTTGATGGTAATGTTTGCTGTAGCGTTAATACCTGTACCAGTCAGACTGGTTAGTGCTACACCAGTGAATGTGTAAGCACTACCAGTGTATCCAACACCAGCCTGTGTGATGGACATTGATCCATTAGCAGGTCCACCGAATCCAGCGAACTTACCAGAAGCACCAGTGTTGTCTTGTGTAATCGTATTACCAGCTTCAATACCAGATGTTACTGCTGCACTAGAGGAAACTCTAAGTTCTCTAGAGTACATGGTGAGATTATCCTTGGAGATCTTCTCCAAAGTCTTAGGAACATTGGGATTGAAGAATTGTGCCGAACCAGAAGCTGCAAAGTCAGCTCTGTACAGAGTGTATGTCAAGTCTTCATACTGTGAAGGTGTCCAAGTAGAAGCGTTCTGTGACTTGAACAGTGAACCCAGTGTGGGTTGTGTAGATACAAGAATCTGACCCTCTTCTGAACCCAGAGTAGAGATATCAGGTTCACCAAGTTGTGAAATGAATACTCTATATTCTGTGTTGTGAGAGAGAAGAATAATAGCGTATTCTTTTCTTGGTTCCAGGAATACAGGTGCCTTAAATTTGATGTTGTGGGCAACACTAGCATCCTCAGAGAGTGTAATATCTCTTGGATCGATATCAACGTTAGCGAAAGGAAGAACAACCTTAGTAGGAGTACCAAGTTCAACAGTTCTAATCTGACAAGTAACGGGAGTTGTATCAACCTCAGGTTTTCCTTGGAAGTAAACATCAACGGAAGTGATGAATACACCAGTAGGATCATCAACAACAAATGACTGAGCCAGAGGGTCAGTATACTCACCAGTTGCAACTGTACTAGATGAAGTACCAGTTACAGCCGAATCACTATCACTATCACTCAGTGTTCTAGTTTCAACGAAACTATCATCAATCTCAACATCAGCGTTCTTGATAGAAAGTGTAGTTTCCTGAGTGTTATCAACAGTACCCTGTGAGTAGAATGTAGCCTCAGCAGATGTTGTAACAGTACCTTCAATCTGACTGTTAGTTTCACTACTGGTGAGTCTCATTCTGGACTGACCAGTTTCAAATGTTGGGTTAGAAGGATCACCAGAAGGAGGAACTTGGAACACATAGATCATAGTTCCAACTCTATCTGTCACCAGTCTGGGACTTCTACAAACAGCCTCAGCTCCACTGGTTCCACCTCTGAGAATCATACCCTCAGCGACCCAACCTGCAAACTCAGGTTGATCTTCTGCTTCCAGTGAGGAAGTATCAATATTCAGAATAGTTGAAGTTTCAGAATAATTAGTTCCAATCTCAACATCTCTATTGTATGGGTTGGAATCATATCTATCAGTTGGTTCATTATAAGGACCATACTTATGATTCAAAGTAGCAACTCTGAATGTGATGTTAGGAACAGTATTGGGATCTACATCCTCATTCTGTTCTGCGGTTGGCATCACACCGGTTACAGTTTCACCAACTTGGAATGTTCCAGTTTCCATCTGAACTTCCAGAAGTTTGGGATAACAGAAGGAGTTAACATCAACTGAATCAAAGAATGCATACAGTTTAGTGAATGGTTTCATTGAGGTAGAAATACACTCAACGTTTCTAGCTCTCATAAAGTGAAGAACTTCACGACTTACAACAGCCTCACCAAGTGACTCTGTGTCAACTCTTTCAATAACTGTAAATTGTTCACCAGTTCTTTGTTGATCCAGATCTACACCAACACTTACAGATGTTGTGGTTGTGGTTGTGGTGGTTTGTTCTTCAACTTGGAAACTTCCAGGAACTTGTCTACCCCTTCTATTTCCGTTACGACGAGTGGCATCGAATTCAGCTTGAGTACCCTGTCTATTTGATGTAGATGTGGATGTTGCGGTACTCGAATCCATACTGACATCAACATTGATACCAGTGGTTTCCCAGGATCCCCAGTGAATCGGAGAAACACCGATTCTGTTACCATCTTCATCAGTTGTAATCTCAGCTTCAACCAACTGAGCTACTGATTCAAAGGAACCCTCAATTTCAACAGCATTTACTTCCATCTGGTTAACATCAATCCAGACATCAGTGTCTGGATTCATAACAATGTTACCAGCCCAGAAGGTAACCATATAAGGAGTAACACTCTCAACCCTGGTAGCAAATTGTTGTTTCAACCACACCTGTTCGGTATAGTCCAAACTCAGTGCCTTGTCATTTCTTCTAACGTTAGTACCAAGAATATCAGCAAACTTCTTATCTTGGTTTGGAGCCGTAGTGGTACCAATACCAGCGATAGTGGTATTACCGAGTTCAAGGTTGAAAGCTGTTGTGTAGTGAGAGGGTCTACAGATACTTCTCTTTCTATCAACAGAGTTTCTTACACCAAGATCAGGATCCTGAGGAATAGTCGATGCAAAATTATCAACAAAGATACCAGACTTAAATCTATCTAAACCATTTGCATCAGGTACAAACTGGTTGACAGCATTTGTCTCAAGTTGACTCAGTGATGTGTAGTATTCGAGATTTGCAATTCTCTTCTCAAGTTTAGAGATATCAGACATTTGATATCTCTTATGATCAACAAAAGTAACAGTTGCATCATTAACATTGTACAAATATGCAGGAACTGCAATATTTGCAATATTCATTGCGTTTGAGATGGGATCAGGAAGAGAGGGATTATCATCAGGAATACCCGTCTTCACTGTAAATACGCCATCGGTATTCAGATATACTCTATCCTTTCTTGGTAGATAGTAGGAGTAATCCATTACGATAGTTTCGTCAGATGCAATCACATCCTTGGAACTATGTTGACCACCATTGAAGGTTCTACCAAAGAATTCAAATGGAGATCTGGTTCCTTCACTAACAGTATAGTTAGAAACTCTTGGTCTACAATCAATAAGATCAGTACATCTAATTCCATCGACTGAAGGAACTTCAGTCCTGTAGTTCATATTCTTATAAGACTGAACTGTAGTGATGTCACCATCATCAGATGAATCATAAGAAGCACTTGTGAAACAGATCTTCAATCTACTATTAGGAACAGCTGCATCCTTTCTTCTCTTGATTCTAGAGATATCATAGAAAGTTTCATTCTGACCATTAGAGAATGTGAAGTCTTCAATGATATTCTTACTTCCCTTCGTGATGTTCAAGGCAACAGCACTTACTCCAGAGTTAACAAACTCAACAACTTCACCATTCGTGAATAGTTTGTTAGACTGGTAGATAAAGTCAATACTTGTATCAGTCTTCTTCTCGAAGTACAGTGCAGTTGCACCACTAACTTTACCAACAATTTGATCTCCAACAATGAGATCATTTGTTGTTGAGGTAGGACCATCAAGTGATCCAGTAGTCATACTTGGAGTTGTTGGATCGTTAGTATCGTTTGATTGATAAACTGCGTAAAGAATTCCAGCATCAACAGTATTCAAACTGATCTGAGAATCCTGAACTCTGGTTCCGAATGGATAGTTACCATAAGTAAGACCATCATTCAGGGTAGTCGAACCAGCACCAGAACCAGGTTCAATAGACTTATTAACAATGATACTTTGATTGACATTATACTGTTTAATCTTCGAAGTAACTTTATCTTTGGAGATAGTGGTTACCAAAGTAGCACCAGTGTCATTAGAACCAAGACCCTTAATAATAAGAGTGGTGTTTCCGTTACTGAAATTGAACTTATCCTGAGTGAGTGCCTCAGTTGAACCATCAGAACGAGTTAGTGTATATCTCTCTTCATCAAATGCCAGGAATACTTCATTTGCGTCAGTATTCACAGCACCGGTTGCATTTCCACTAATATTGACCGTAAATGACCTACGAACGTTCAGAGTAGAACTCGTTGTATCAACACTTTCAATATTGGTTTTGGGGAAGATGGAATATAGAGAATTACCGGAAGCAGTGTTACCAGTAAATGCTCCAACCTGTTGTTTTGTCTCTACAATCTTGAAATCAGTAACATTAGTCACTGAAGTTGGAAGAGCACCAACTCTATATCCAGGTACATCCTCTACAGCTTGAATTACAAGTGTATTTGTGTTAACTTGTGTGATTCTAGCCAAAGATGGAACATTATTGGTTGGAACTGAATATTCTACAAGGTTTCCAACTGAAGAAATACCAGGCCAAGTGGTTGAGGGTGTATTTACAGTCGAAATACCACCAGAAGCAGCTGAAATTGAAGCAATTCCAATAGTTGTCTTGTTTGACTGAACCAAATCAGCTGTAAATGTTCCAGCAGACCCAACAATACCGTAAACTGACTTGACATCAGAAGTTTCAAAGTTGGTAATGTCTGTGACAGTCCTTGCATTGGTCTGTGTACCGTTAAAAGTCAGTCTTTCACCCAAAAAGAACTCACCTTTTACGTCATATGCGGTAAATCCGGTACCAACGACGGAATGTCTCAAATATGCGGTCGCACCACTATTCTCACCCTTGATATAAGTGGGAATACTGAGTGTAACTGACTCACTTACCTCAAATTCAGTGTAAGTTTGAACATCATAGACTGAAAGATCCCACTGATTGAGGTCTGGAAGGGTTGTATCGTAAGATCCAGACTCAAGAGCGAAGTCATATACTCTACAAACACCAATTTCTTTACCGGCTTGAGCTTCTTGGTCACTTCCGACCCTCTGATCTCTCAAAGAAAGGGTATTTGTGTTGTTAAAACCGATAGCAGGGGAACCATATACCCTATTTGTTACAAAAGTAGGTCCAAATCCAAAGTTGATACCCTGAGATTCGAGTAATTTGGTGGTTCTGGGCTTCTTGACGTCAACATATGTGGGTCCAAGGATGTCAACTTCGTATCCTCTTACATATGCCTTACCTGCACCGATCTTATAGATACCCAAATCTTCACTAGGAGTGTTTCCACTCATAGTTTTTTGGTCTTTTGTGTAAATTCCTCTATTTCCGAACCCATCATTGAGTGAATCCTTCATCGAAGTGACGAATTCCTTCACATAATAGTGTCCAGACTCATCAAAAGTACGTCTGGCCATCTCATCACCGATGTAATTATACTCGGTGTTGGAGTTAATCTTCCTCAGAATACCATTTTGGACTTCTGCAAGCTGAATAAAATTAGTATCTTCAAAATCATCAGGGTCTTTCTTCGCCAGACTCGCTGTAATCTTGAATCTATCAGCTCCAGGAGCGGTATAATTACTAAATCCTTG
>TARA_A100001201_G_scaffold127636_1_pt1 | contig 11990 bp, 15 predicted proteins | sample TARA_A100001201 | Tara Oceans TARA_A100001201 (sample SAMEA2619872) | marine metagenome | biome: marine biome (ENVO:00000447); feature: surface water layer (ENVO:00002042); material: "saline water (ENVO:00002010), including plankton (ENVO:xxxxxxxx)" | depth 5 m | reverse complement strand
GTTCCAAGCGTTACGGCGAACCGTGAAATGTATCAACTCGTTAAAGATTTGCAATTCCGTGAAGAAAAGCCGATTCCATTCCCATCAAGTTTCGTTGATGAGTATCAAGCCGAAACTTTTTCGGCTGAGTCCGTGTTAGAGCAAGTTAAGGCGGCCGATTCGCTCGATTCGGCTAGTAAACTTTTACGAGCCTATTCGGGAGACGGTATGGTGGCCGATAATATGAAATATTTAGATTCGATTATTTCCTATGATTACGGTTCTAATCAAAATGCGGAATATGAAATCTACGGCGCTCCGACTGTAGCCGATGTGCAAAAATTCGCCGAGGGTCTGTTGAATATTCATCGATTCTTGGGGGAGTAATGTGTGGTTAAGAGTCCGTTTGCTGCTTTGAATTGGGGCGTTCATACTAATGACTCGGCCGTATATTTAGTTTTAGGTACTGGGGCTAGTAGCACGAGTATGGATGGTTTAAACACGTGGGATGTGGCCACTCCGACTGTATATCAAACATTCGGTGAAGCCGTTAATGCATTTGCTCGAAACATTTATAAGGGATGGATATGGAGATTAGAAAGTGTGGCCGAATATGGCGACCTTAGTGATGAAGAAATCAACGCAATGTCTAATTTTAGAGAGTGGGTTTACTATGGAAATGATGTCAGTAATAGTGGAGCATTTCAATTATTTATCCCTCGTGTTCCTTTACCTGAAGAGATTAGAAATACTCTCTTAAATATTTTAGAAAATGAGGTTTTCCAAGCGAGCAAATTTTACCAAAATGGGAGTCTTATTCCTACTAGCGGTATGAATGAGGTCATTCCTGTGGAACTACAACAGGAATTGACTGATTTAGATTCCGAAATCGAAACCCATTTAGAAAAAGAAGGAAATTTAGCACCGTACAAGAGCATCTTAATTTTATCTCTCGGTCTAAATTACTATGATGGTTATGAAACCGATGAGCAGTGTAGTTTTCGTATTTATCGTATTGGAGGGTCTCAATGAAATCTCCTTTCGCTTCGTTGAATTGGGGCGTTCATTCCGCCGCCCCGTATGTTTTTACCGTCTCTCTAGCGAGTGCTTCCGCTAGTCGTCACGAGCCTGCTTACTTATGGTCGCAACCTACACAAGTTTACACGGATTTTGCTTCGGCGTTTGAAAATCTATTCCAACGTGCCGCAGGTCAAATGGATAATCGAGCGGAATGGTTCTTTGAGAATACCCCTGCGGGAATGACTTTGGAACAACTTTCGCAGCAACTTGGCGTTCCGAGTACAGAAACGCCATCAGTTTTCGATTTACAAGGATTTTACAACGAAGCGCAACGTCGAGCCAACATTGGAGTGCCTTCCTTACCGAACATAAACGCCTCCGCTCGAGTTTCCGAAGATTACCGAAATTTTCGTGTTGTTTGTGAAACTGTTTGGAATCGATTGAGTCAGTTGACGGAATTCGAGTCTTGGGATGATTATCGAAACATCTTGAGACGCACCGTTTCCAATGCGGAACGAGAGCAACTAAATCAAGCATTTGAGACTTATGTTGAACTAATTCCTCCTCGAAATTTACAGAACGTATTAACTTTTCGAACGGAATTTTATGACGATTTTTTCAGTAACGACACAAGGCTCTATGTAACACTCTTGCCGAGAAACTTGGAGGGACGCAATTGAGGTCTCCGTTTGCTTCCTTAAATTGGGGTCGTCCGACTGCTTCAAAACGAGCCGTTTATCGATTACGTTTAACTGATACTAGTGTCGAAGAAAACATGTCGGAACAAACTTTTGCCGAAGCAGGCATCGAAGAGTATTATTTCGACAATCTCCTTGACGTCTTACGAATGGCTCGTGCTAAATTTTACCTAATTAATAGCACGTATCTCGAAGAAGCAGGGTATGAAGAGGCTTTTAACCCGTATCTTGAGGATTTCAATTTCAGCCTTTACACTCCAAAAATTATTTCGCAAGACATCCTCGAACAATATCCCGATGAAATTGTTCCGCGTGGGCAATTAGAGACGAGAATCGCTCCACTTTATGGTGGTGGAGAAGTGTTCATCACACCTGATTACTCGATGTATTTATCAGATTTGGGAACTTTCGAAGCGAGCATTCTTGAAGTTTTCGAACCATCCGAACCATTGCCGAATGAGAGGATGCGGCCTTTTCCTGCTACTCGGCCTTTCAATCCTAATCTAATCGAACCTGATTTACCGCTTGATTTGCAAGCCGTTTTAGGTATGTTCGATGCGGAAATCTTAGACGAGTATCGACTCCTAGTCGAACTTATGGAACAAAACGAAGCGGAAATGAAGCAGGCTAGTTATCAAAAGAATATGTGGACTAATCCAAATAAACTGTATGGTTACATGAATGAAATTATTCGATATCCGTATCCATTATTTAACATTACGGCTTACCGTTCGGAACGATTACTGGATTTCGAGCCGCTCGTCGACCAAACACGTTACAGTATTGAAGTCGATTTATTGACCGTCATCCAATAGACTTATATATGCCTGTGCCATCCCCAGTTTATGAGCCGACTACCACACGGATTGAGCCCACAACAGATGACTGCCTTTCAAACCTTCTTCGACGCTGTCGAAGACGCTTCTTTAGAATCTAAGCCTTTGGCCGAGTTTACTCGCCTTGTGCTAGGCGGTACTGCTATCACAAATCGCAACGACGCTAATGCGGTGAGTTATCGCCGTTACTCCGAGGGAGACCGTTGGGCACATCGTAAATTTGCAGGCGTCTACGGAGCGGCTCTATTGGAAAAGGCCACTATTAAAGATTTCTTGGAAATCAATTCCGCCATGGGCGCTTCGAAACCAGATGCCATTCCTAAGAAGGTAGCCAAAATGGTACGAGATGCCAAGAATTGGGAAGCGGCTTGGACGAAGCAAACGGCAACAGGTTGGTACTCGACTGTGCCTGCCGAACAACTAGCCGAATACACGGCTAAAGAGCAAGCCCGAGCCGAAGAAAAGTTGCGAGTTTTCAGTAACACGACCGTGGTTGACCAAGTCGTCGCTTTTCGCCAAGACTGGCAACCAACTTTCGACACGTTGGCTTACGCTAAAAAGCAAATGAAGACTTGGAATCGAGAACGCCGTGAGGCTAAGAAGGCGGCTAAGCCTCCGATGATTGGTGGCGTTCAAATGCCTGCTGAATATTTCCTCGTCAAAGAATCTGTTCGAGATGAAATCGAGAATCTTATTAACGACGGCATTAAGCCCCAATACGAGCAATGGAAGGTTGACCAGTTCGCTCGAGTATCCGAAATGTTGACGCAGTTTGATGCGGATAATCAGAATAAGGTTTGGACAGAAGAAGAAATGTTTACTCGACATCGTTATCGAGAGATTTGCAATGTCCATGAGCGTTACTTCAAGTATTGTAACATCGACCCGAGTCAAAAATGGCGCTCTAATGACCGAACTTGGACTTATAATGGCCTCAAAGAAGGTTGGGAAGAGATGCTTACCAAGGCGGTGCACGATATGGCTGAGACCATGCGTTTGCAATTTATTGGTTATATGATGGAGAAGGTTTTACCTGTTGTGGCTATCAAGAAGGTTGAAATGACAGATGCGACTAATTACATTGACCGTGCGCCACGCTTCGGTGAGTATGTGCGTTTCAATTTTGCATTCGCTGATTCGTCTTCCTTCGACCTTGAAGGTTGTGTCGAACAATCGTATTCCAGTCGTGGACTACCATTCTTTAGATTCCCTCGTCGGTTTTATAATGCTACCTTGCCAACAGGTACTAAAATCAAGAAAGGTAAGATGACTCCGTTCAAGACGATGATTGAAGTGTTTTGCACTCAATAAGCGTCGCTTTTAAATAACAAGACGATGAAGAAGTAAGTATGACTAGTTTGCCTGCTCTAGTTGCCAAGTTCAATCCTGGCTTAACGCAAGCAGGTGTTAGCAACATGCTTTCATTTTACGACGGTGAGACTTTCGAGGCCGATGTAGCCCCGACAAGACCTAATGTCCAGGGAGACATTTACGAAGAAAGAGGCTATACGAGGCTCGACACAGGCGAATATATCATGCCAAACACTGTCGTAGGTCCGTTTTCTGTTTCCGTAACTACGCCTGTACCTACTCTTTTAGTAGATTACGACGTGGCAGGCTCTCGAAGTCTTCGAGGACGTACAAATCGTATTAATTTATTTAATAGTCGAGCAGGTTGGCGGTGGACTTCTGAAAACCCTCCTAGATTAGCCATTAACCGACAACGAACCTCGGGGCGAGAAGGAGAAGTCTTGATTTCCGTTGATGATGGTCGTGAACATTACTACACTTTAAACTTTGACACAGGCAGTTTAGACGGAGTTTTATATACAAAGCCTACTCGTGGCGAACCTCGTAACCGCCCTAGTGTTCGAGGCCGATTAGTTTTAGGTACTGTCGTCGGTACTATTCAAACGTTGGCTAGCAAGAAAATTCACCCTGTGTTTGATTCTATTTCCATAGTTGCGACAGACCGTGATGGATTAGAACCTTTAAGGAGGTCGAAGTAATTGGCTAAAACAGGCAAACGAATGTATTGTCCCGAATGTAAGAAGAATCGGACTTGGATGTCCGCCTATAAAAAGCAACAGATGGAACCTGGTGAAAAACCATATGATTTCCGATTTTTCGTTTGTCAAACTTGTGAATACGCATATGACCCGAAAACGGGTTTGGAAATTCCCAATTGGAGAGAAAGATACTACAGTGCGGAAAACTTTGAAGCCGTCGTCGTTCAACAACGTAAGCCGAAAGGAATCATTGACAAAGTTCTCATGCAACAAGACATGATGGTGCGGGCACAACTGCAAGAATTAGATATGCGTTTAGATACCGATGTTCGACTAGGCATCATATCCGAGCAACAAGCCGAAAGAATCATGATAGATGCCTTAATGAAAATGGGTCTCATGCCTGCCAATTTCGATGCGGAAGATTGGGATGATGTCGACTGGACTGACCCACCTAGTGAAGTGCCTCGAGGCGTAGACTCTACGTGGGGTGAAGATGTCGAATGGAACGATGATAATCAAGCCGAAAAAGCCTTAGATTACTTCATGGATTTAGCCGAAGGTTCGGCGGCTACGGAATTAGAATCTCGATTTATTTTATCTCCTCGACATTTTGCTCAATTTACGGCTCGTCTTGGTCCCGAACAACGGGAATATATTGATACGATTGAAGGATTTGGCGAAGGTCCTTATCCTGTGGCTTTAGATATTCTAACGCCTGCGGAAATCGTTGCTCAAACTGAATTGCAACTGCACACTATTTTCGAAGCGTTTGAAACCGTCTTAGAAGGTGCACCTGATGAGCATGACCATGATGATGATGATGAGCATGACCACGACCATGACGAATTCGAGACAATTCTCAAAGATTATTTTCCATATCGGCCTGAAAGTTATCGAGTCCATGTTCGTACTGCCGAAGGCATTAAGATGATGGGTGAGTACACAAATTTAACAGCCGCACAAGAACTAGCCGATGATTGGAACGCACCTGGTTACGGCAAGCCCGTGGCTCGAATCGAGCGTGTTCCTTCTCGAAACGGTGCATTTAGAGGCCTTTCTCGTGTCATGTTCGATGATGGCTCTTACTTAACCTTTGTTTTGATGGGTGATTTAACACATCGTGATAGTGAATTCGTTGATATGACATCCTTCTTCGTTTTCCCTTCTACCTTTGACTCTGACAACAATTGGTGGGAATCACAACGCAACAATTAAGTAGTCGTATAACCTATGATTACACATGGAGTATCGTGACTCCAAACAGTTGCTATTAGGCGAACAACATAAATTGTTGTTTCCCGTACCTGCTGATTTGTATTTTGAAGGTATTGAAATCACTAGTCGCGACCTAAAATTTAAAACGAGCGATTTCGCTACCATTGATATTGATGTCTCAAAGAAAATCACTGGGACGATAGAGATGTTGGAGATTGAGATTAAGGAGTATCCCGACACTTTGGAAGGCGTTCCGATTGAAATCAGTATTTTAGGTTCATTTGATACATTTTACATTGATACGGAATTCATGACGGAATTCACCGACGATTTTATCGATGAGTGGGCGTAAAGTATTAAATACGAAACTCGATAATGATTACTCATGACTCGACTTGTTTTGTTTACAGGCAAGGGTGGTGTTGGTAAGTCTAGCACATCGGCTGCGACGGCTCAATATTGGGCTAGTCAAGGTTATCGTACTATCTTAGTTAGTAGTGACCCTGCTCACTCGACCGAAGATGTTTTAGGAGTTCCTGTCGGTTTCAAACCAACTCTGATTGCCGAGAATTTTTGGGCGGCGAATATTAACGCTTCTACCGAAGCCGAAGAGTTTTTCGGCGAATTACAGAATCTCATGCAGGATTCGTTTGCTAAATTAATGCCTGGTATTGATGGCGATATGTTTACCGATTGGTTTAATTTTCCAGGTATGGATGAAGTCTTTGCTTTGAAGAAGATTCTAAATCTTACAGTCGGTTCGGAATTCGACCTCATTGTTTTTGATACGGCTCCCACAGGACACACTTTGAAAGCCCTTACTTGTCCCGAAGCCATCGAAGGATTCATCTTGCGTATTTTGCGTATGAGAGCCAAGATTATGAACTTGAAAGGTTTTATGATGCGTCGAACCGATGATTTGAATCCTTTCGTTGATTTCCTTGAAAATACTCGCAACCTTATGCTAAGGATTCGAGAATTGATTCGAAATCCTTCCCATGTGCAGGTGAATTTAGTAAGTATTCCTACCGAAGCAGGCTTCCAAGAGTGTCAACGAACCATCAAGTTCCTTAAATCTTTAGATATTGAGGTAGCGAATGTCGTTATCAATAATCTTGTCCCTGCATTTGATGAATCTACTTGGGAAATTGCCGATACGAACAAAGCCGTGGCTTTGCTAAAATTAGAACGTGACAATCAACAACCTTATCTTGCTCAATACGGTGCGATTACTTCGGCTCTCGGCATAAAACTGTGTGGAGTTCCTAAATTTCCATTCGAACCCAAGGCGGAACGACTTGAAGATTTTGGGCGTGTCGTCTGTCCAACACTCGTTTTAGAGCCTCGACATATTACCTCTACCAAGGTTGAAGCCGATAAGACTACCTTACAAATTCGAATTCCATTCACCGATGACATCAAATTGAAGAGTGATGGATATTACTTAGACGGAGAGCGTTATGATTACCCCGACCTAGAAGGATTAGATTTAAAAAGGAAAAAGAAAACTAGTAGTCATATAACCTTAACGTATAAGTGATTGAGATGACTGGATTAACTTTTGATTGGGATGATGCGAGCCTTGATGATGAACTTGTTCAATCTGGTTTAAAACTTTTAACTACTCTTTTCCCGATTGAAAACATTTGGGTGCGAGTTTCTTCCTCTAAAACAGGTTTGCACGTAATGATTGGAGAACTTCTTTGGAATACCTTTTTAGGTGAGTCTATTTTAACTCCTATCAAGATGTCTGTCGAAGACCAAATGCGATATCGACATCAATTTGTTGATTTCGGACTTGAATGTTCAGGTCGTTTAATTTCCGATACTGTGCGTCAATCTACGACTTTACAGACGAGTCGTGTGTTTGGAATCAAGAACGGCAACCGTAGCGAGGCTTGGCTTCCGTGTGTAGAAGTATTAAATACTTAGTAATCATCAATGAATACTATGACCGAACGAAGATTTTGGGATAGAATTGGACTGCACGTTACGAAGAATCAAGCCTATGAATGGGTAGAAAAGGTTGCATTAGGGCCTGCCGCAGGTGAATATTTAGTTGAGGATGTTGAAGAATTCGCTCAAGTAGTTGCACCTAGTACCGATTTGCTAAATCGAGAAATCGAAGCCCTATTCGAGACCGACCCTGCCGATATCGAAGTTAAGGTCGACCCTCTAACTCAATCCATTTTGGATGCTATCGAAATGGAGAATAATAAGATGAATCGTCTTCGAGAACTTTTAGCCGAAGGACTAACTAAGCAAGAGGCTAAGGAAGCCTATCAAAAAGAAATGGGTCTACTAGTGGCTGATGCTTTAGATATCGATTTGGAAGAATACAAAGAAAAGCAAGCCAAGATGATTGAAGATACTCTCACGCCAGATTACAACGATATGACGGTCGCCGACCTAAAGTCACTTCTTCGAGAGCGAGACCTTCCTGTTTCGGGTAAGAAGGCCGACCTAATTGCTCGACTACAGGATAGTGAGTAAGCATGGCAGGTGGAAGTAGAGCCCTTCCATTGACCGAAGGTTTAGTCTTAGACATTGTCGACTATCTTTTGGATAATGATGGTTATGGCTACTCTACACAAATTTCCGACAGTATGGTAAATTTGAAACCTCGACGATACACGAGTCGAGAAGTTGTAGGAATTCTCCGAAATCGTCCTATGTTTAGACACGCTCAAAGTAAAGAGCGCAAAGGTGGAATTCGGTGGCGTTTAGATGTGTTGGCTTTACAAAGGTACGTTGTGCAAAAAGGATTTCAAGAACGCGCGGAGAATCGAGGGATTTATGAGCGAATGAAGAAACTAAAGTGGAATCAAATCTCGAAAACCTTAGAAGTTATGGAGGGAATGAATCCCGATTCTCTAGATGACGTCTATGAAGCCATTGCCACTCTCTGGTCTTAGGATACAGTATCCTAATATCCTATTAATTCATCCTATTCTTTAGCCTATTTTAAGCGTCCTGTCGAAGCAATCCTTTAAGTAGCAGAACCACTTAACATAGTGTTATGATTAGTTACTTTGTTCGTCGATATCGCAAAGGCGTCAAAGGGTCTGGTACGAAAGACTTACTTAAAATGGACGAAGCCCCGCAAGATTTTCCTGCCCTCGTTGAACCGTTCGGACCAGGTAAATACATCCTATTCTCTCGTCAAAAAGGTGTTCGTGGATTTAGTAAAATGTTAGAACACATTGTTGGTGAACCTGTCAAGGCCTTCGCTGCGGAATCGGTTTCTGTGAAACAAGAAGTTAATGTCGAACAAGTTCCTACCGACCAATTGAAAACTCTTTTGGCTGATATGATTAGTAATCCGAAATCAAGTGAGGATTTCGCATCTGATTTAGAAACTGTTTACAAAGAAGTGATGTCTCGGGCTGAAACGCAAGGTTTTGCCGCTCCTGCAGGTGACGATTCACAAGGACTCATCAATAAACATAGCGTCTTAGGATTTACTGTTGGAGCAGTTGGAGCAGGTGTCGTCGTTAATCAAATGAAAAATAAAGAAATCGACGAGTTAAAGGCACTTATCGAAAAGCAATCCGAAACAGTAACTCAACTAACAGAAACAGTGAAGCGTTCCGAGCATGAACGTAAGAAGGCGATGGCGGCTGAAAAGGCGAAGCAAAAGATTATGCGTCAAAAAATGGGGATGGACAGTGAATTCCTTAGCGAGTATAATCGCGCCAATGGGTGGCGGTGATTTCCATCGACTTTGATGACATTTCCGACATGATTAGCAAGTATCGAGATTTGCTAAACCGAGAACGCAATAATGCTTTCTTAGAACAGTTTGACCAATTCTTACTCGATGCGGCTAATATCTCGGATGAAACTTTACGTAACGAAATGAAGACTCGCTTGAATGAAGTTTTAACCGCCTTGACACAAGCCGCCTTAGAGCCACATGAGATTCTAATTGAATTTTTCGAATCGGAAATTATTCAAGACATGATTAAATCGCGTAACTCGGCTCGAGAGCGTGAACTTCGTCAATTGACTTATGAATTCGGTTCATTCCTTCAAGATGCGGCTTATAATTCCAATACTGATGAAGAGTTTTTACGCAATATTCTTAAACAATCTCTTCAAAGATTATCTAGTGAAATTCAACCTCGTGATATTCGCAAGAAGGGTGAATCCATGGTAGATGTTTGGGTTCGTGCCATGGAAGAATCTGTGTATGATTTTAGGAAGTCTTAAGTAGAACAACTCGGAATGAATGACTATGTCTAATGAATTTAGAAGTAGTATAGAGCGAAATTCAAAGGCTTCTGAACCGAGTCGTCCCGATAAGTCTGCTTCAACAGGCAATGCGACGGCTGATAATATTATCGACCTTTTATCGGGTGGTAAATCGGTAGATGAGTTAGCCGCTTCTTTGAATCTAAATCCTGACCTTACGCAAAAGGTACTTGTTCCCTTAGCCAATATGGCACAAAAATACAATGTTGGTAAATCCGTGGCGCAAAGCAAGACAGGTCAAACTGCAGGAGATTTGATAACCGTACTAAGTGATGTTGCTCCTGTTATTCAAGGTTTGACCGATTATTTAGCAGGTCAACGTAAGAAACTCGAAGACGAAGACCGTGCTTATTTAGATGCTATTAAGTCGGCTCAATCCAGTGGAGACTTTTCCGATTTATTTGCCGATGATATGATGTCCTTCGGTGAAGAAGTCGTCGAAGAACCTGTCGCAACTGAACCTGTTGATACTCGTTCTACGGCACGTAAGCAAGTTGAAGATACGCTTGGAGCGAGTTTACCCGACAACTGGGACCCGACTCAAGGCATTGATTGGGAACAAGTCTTAGGGGAGAAACCGCAAACTCTTCAATCCGACACGACACTTGGGTACTCCAGTCTCGAAGACATTCAAGCCGAAGCCGACCGACTAAACGGAAAGTCAGAGGTTAAAACTGACCAGTATGATTTAAGTCAAGGTCTAAGTTTAGATGACTCTCTAGTTCCTACTACGGGAGCGTTTATGAGTATGGAAGATTTGATTGCCGAAGCAGGGCTTTCAGCCAGTGATGCGGCTGAGGTCTTAGCCGAAGGAACAGGTGGATTTAATAAGCCGAATACCGAATCCATCACACCAAGTGTGCAAGCCAAGCCTGCTCCTGTTACTTCTACCCCTGTTGCCCTAACGGAAATTTCACTTGACATGGATGACTTTATGACTGAACCCACCCTCGAAGAAAATACCGATGATGAAATTGTCTATTTATCTGATGAAGAGGTCGCGGAACTTCGTGCCGAAGGGTTCGTTTTCGAAGAATTTGATAGCGTTGAGGAAGACGACGAGATTGACGAAGACTAACGGGGTTTCTAAGATGGGAAATCCTGTGTGGCGTTTATTTATTGCGGAACAAGCCGAAGAGTGGCTTGAATGGTTGAAAAACATTCATCTTAATAGTTATCGTGAAATGATTCAAAGATTTATTTACTTGAATCCAAATTACGTCCCTGGGTCTCGCCCGACTGTAGAAACTGGGGAAATTTCCAACTTATTTAGTAAACTCATGGTTAATGAAGAGTTTATTTTGCGATTGTCAGATACTGGAATCGTCGTTTGGATGAATTCGAATATTCACGACTTCCTCGATGAATTACGTCCCTACAGTGTTCCAAGTAAAGAGTTTAAGACGGTTTACGACCTCATCTCTACTAACGATTTTTGGTTTCACCGACAGTTTCAATTTTTGAAACAAGAACTCTTGGAATTTCTTGCTGAGAATGGTCGTCAACTTTAAGTAGTAAGGACATCCATCCTAAGTTATGGATGAAAGCACTAGTTGGGGTGTCGGAGAAGCCCGAGAGTTGTCCGATGTCCTCGATGAGTATCAGAGAGACGAGCCTCGAACCGCTCAACGTGATGAATTCATTCTAGCCGATGACTTCTCATTTCCCTTAGAGTTTATTTATCAAGTTTCCTTCGTCACAGGTATGCGTGGAAGTGGTAAATCATGGACAGCAGGTGTTTTGATGGAAGAATTCGAACGTCTCGGATTGCAATTCGTGTGTTTCGACCCCCTCGATGCACACGGTCACTTGTCTACCCTAGAAGGAATTGAGAAAATCTCCCCGAAAACAAATGAATCCATTAATTGTACGAAATTAGTAAATCAACTCAAGGAGTCTAATTCATCATTAATTATCGATATTAGTAACCTTACTCTCGACGCTCAACAAGAAATGATTGCCGACTATTGTGAGGC
>TARA_A100001201_G_scaffold35987_1_pt1 | contig 11999 bp, 17 predicted proteins | sample TARA_A100001201 | Tara Oceans TARA_A100001201 (sample SAMEA2619872) | marine metagenome | biome: marine biome (ENVO:00000447); feature: surface water layer (ENVO:00002042); material: "saline water (ENVO:00002010), including plankton (ENVO:xxxxxxxx)" | depth 5 m | reverse complement strand
GAAGATGACAAAGAAGATATGAAGTATGTAACAAGAGAAGAATTTAAAAAAGAAATGGACGACATTAAAATGATGATTGAAAAAATGATGAAAGACAAAGAAGAAATGTCTACAAATCTTTCAAAAGTTGTTACAGAAACTATCGAGGAAGAAAACAGGTTAAAGGAAGAATTATCAAAACCTGCGGCTCAACCATTAAAGCATAGTCCAGAAAACAAACAGGACTTAAATAAGGTTCAATTTGCTCCAAACAGAGTGAGAGGAACAAGAGACAGAGTATTACAAAAAATAGCAAACTTTTAAAATTAAAAATAGATGGGAACATTAGTACGTTATTCAAATGATGTTGAAAGAATTTTCAACGATGTAGATACTGTTTCAGCTGCGGTGACTTTAACAGCTGCCGATAGTGGAAAATGGTATAAACTGGATGCCTCAGCAGGTGTCACAGTAACGCTACCATCAGTAAAATCAGGATTAAATTTTAGATTTGTGGTAGCATCAGCTTTCGCAACTACTAATTTTATAATAGATTCAGCTGAGGGTGATAATATAAATGGTATTTTAGTTGTAAACGGAGCATCCGTAGCAGCATCAGGTGAGGATCAAATTAACTTTGTAGCTTCAGCAGAATCAATAGGTGATTTTGTAGAATTATGGAGTGATGGATCAAACTGGTTTGTTTATGGTATCGGAAATAGTGCCGGTTCAATTACAGCAACTGATCCAAGTTAATAATTAATAATATATAAAAATAATAGATATGGCTACTACTCAATCAATTACTACTACATATGCTGGTGAATTTGCAGGGAAGTATATTTCAGCAGCTTTATTATCAGGTGTTACTTTGGATCAAGGTAATATCGAGATAAAACCAAACGTAAAATTTAAAGAAGTAATTAAAAAAGTTGCGACTGATTCAAATATAATCAAGGACGGAACTTGTGATTTTGATCCAACAGGATCAGTTACTTTAACTGAAAGAATTTTACAGCCAGAGGAGTTCCAAGTGAACTTAGAGCTTTGTAAAAAAGATTTCAGACAAGACTGGGAAGCAATTTCAATGGGCTTTTCATCTTTTGATAACTTACCACCAAACTTTTCAGATTTCTTAATCGGACACGTTGCCGGATTAGTTGCTGAAAAAACAGAACAAAATATCTGGGGTGGTGTAAACGCTAACGCAGGTGAGTTTGACGGATTAACAGTATTAATGAACGCTGATGGCGATGTAAACGATGCTGCTAATGGTGGTGAAACTTCATTCACTTCTTCAAACATCAATACATTATTAGGGAACATCGTAGATTCTATTCCTGATAAAGTATATGGTAGAGAAGATGTTGCAATATATTTAAACCCAACAGCTTATCAGTCTTATATCAGATTCCTTGCTGGTTATGGTGCATCAGGATTAGGTGCTGCCGGTGTAAACAACCAAGGTAATCAATGGTATAATATGGGTAACGCTTTAGCATATGACGGAATTCAAGTATTACTTGCTCCAGGTATGCCAAGCGATCACGCTGTTGCAGGTCAAAAATCAAACTTATACTTTGGTACAGGATTACTTTCTGACCACCAAGAAGTAAAAGTTATTGATATGGCTGACATTGACGGATCTCAAAACGTAAGAGTTGTTATGAGATTTACAGCTGGTGTTCAGTACGGAATTGGAAGTGATTTAGTATTACTTACTTTAGCGTAATAAATATTTAGTATAACATAAGAAAGGGTAGGTGGTATTTTCTACCTACCTTTTTTTTTAAAATTTAATAATATGCCTTGTATAGTAACAAACGGAAGAAGTTTACCTTGTAAAAGTGGCGTTGGTGGTTTAAAAAGTGTATTTTTTGGACCATATTCAACAACGACAGCTGCTTTAACAGATTCATCAGGTACGATTACCTTAAATGATAGTGAAAGTTTTTTTGAGTATCACATTAAAGGTAACTCTTCATTAGAAACAGCCATAAACTCAAGTAGAGAGAATGGTACAACATTTTATGAAAGCACACTTAACCTAACATTTACATTTTTAGATGTAGCAACTCAAGAGCAAATTAAATTACTTGCTCATAGCAGACCTCAAATAGTAGTACAGGATTATAATGGAAACTACTTTTTAGTAGGAAAAGATCACGGATGTGAGGTAACGGGAGGAACAATGGTAACAGGAGCTGCAATGGGAGACTTGTCAGGATTCACTTTGACATTTACTGCGCAAGAAACTGCGCCACCATTCTTCTGTGCTGCTGCACCATCGGATGATTCATCAAGTGCAATTAACCCAACGCCATAAGGTTAGGTTTTTAATGCGAAAGAAAGGGGACTATATGTCCTCTTTTTTTTTACAAAAATTTAAATTACGTTTGTTATATAGATATGAAGATAATGACAACCAGTGCAAGTGGGCAAAACTTAAAAGTCATTCCCAGAGAATTTGTGTCAGTATTAAAAGTAACAATGCGAGATAGCAGTACAAATAAAACCTTTACATACAATAATATAAACACAGATTTGAACACTTTTAAAAATTATATTTCATTTACAAACCAAGATGGTTACGTTGATGGTTCTGACAATAGTATTTTAAAAGAGGGTAGGTTTTATGATTTAACAGTTTTCAAAGCCGGTAATGTTGTCATTTTTAAAGACAAAGTATTTGTAACAGATCAAACTATTAATCAAGCAAATAATAATTACTATGACATTAATAGTGGCGAATACACAACAGATAGCCAAGCAGCTATGAACGATAACGATTACATTATTATATGAGCGATTTAAGAGTAATAAATTTAAGTACATATACAAGTCCTGAAATAAAAGAGGTTAAACACAAGGATTATATAAAATACGGAGAACATAATGATTACTTCCAGTATTTAATAGACCGATACAACGGAAGCCCTACAAACAATGCTATAATAAATGGTATTAGTGAAATGATATTTGGTAAAGGTCTTGATGCAACAGATAGCAGCCAAAAGCCAAACGAGTATGCACAAATGAAAGTTCTATTTACAAACGATTGTGTAAGAAAACTTGTGTATGATCTTAAATTAATGGGACAATGTGCTATACAGGTTATTTACTCAAAGGATCGTAGTAAGATTGCACAGCTTGAACATTTGCCGGTAGAAACACTACGAGCAGAAAAAACAGATGATGGGGATATAAAGGGCTACTACTATGCATCTGATTGGAGCAAAGTAAAGCCAAACGAAACACTTAAAAGAATACCAGCTTTTGGATTTAGTAATGAAAGCATTGAGATTTTATATGTAAAACCTTACAGAGCAGGATTTTTCTATTACAGCCCTGTTGATTATCAAGGAGGGTTGCAATATGCAGAATTAGAGGAAGAAGTAAGCAATTATCATTTAAACAACATAATGAACGGATTAGCACCAAGTATGTTAATTAATTTTAACAACGGAGTGCCAAACGAAGAAGAAAGAGAGCTTATAGAAAGAAGAATATATCAAAAGTTTAGTGGATCAAGTAATGCAGGAAAATTTATTTTAGCATTTAATGACAACCCAGAAAGTGCAGCAAGTATTGATCCGGTGCAATTAAGTGATGCTCATAATCAGTATCAGTTTTTAAGTGAGGAAAGTACTAAAAAAATAATGGTTGCTCACAGGGTTGTATCACCTATGCTATTAGGTATTAAGGATAATTCAGGATTAGGTAACAATGCAGATGAATTAAAAACAGCTTCTACACTTATGGATAATACTGTTATTAGACCTTTTCAAACACTTTTAATTGATGCCTTTGACAAGATATTAGCTTATAATAATATATCACTTAAATTGTATTTTATCACGCTACAACCACTTGAATTTACAGACCTTGAAAATGTTGATGATTCTGAAACAAAGGAAGAAGAAACAGGCGTAAAACAAGATTTAAGCAGCAACTATCAACCCCATTCAACATTAGCAGATGATTTAATTGCAAAAGGTGAAGAAATGGGCGATGATTGGATATTACTTGATGAAAGACCGGCATTTGAAGATGAAAGCGAAATACAAAATTACTTTGAGTTTGCAAGTGTTGTAACCGGTGATGCAAGGAAAAAAAGTGAACAAGATACAAGTGTTTTTAGAGTTCGATATGTTTATACAGCCGGTAGATCAACAGAGGGTGAATCAAGAGAATTTTGCAAAAAAATGATGGCAGCCAATAAGGTTTACAGAAAGGAAGATTTAGATAAGCAAAGTTCTGCAAATAGTGATTTAGCACCAAAAGGTGAAAGCACTTATAATATATGGCTTTACAAAGGTGGGGTTAATTGTTCACATTATTGGATGAGAAGAATATATCTGAAAAAAAATAATAAAAAAATAACAGTTGGCAGAGCAAGAAAAATAATCAGTGCGTTACCAAACAACAAAAGAAAAGATGCAAGATTTGAAACAAACCCACCGGAAGTGGCACAAATCGCATCTGCTAAAAATAATTATTGGAGAAAAAATTAAGGGATGGCTACAGCATTATTTATAACAAGAACACAGTTAGTAAAAAACAGTATTTTAGATGGTAACGTAGATACTGATAAATTTATTCAATTTATTAAGATCGCACAAGAGATACACATAAGAAACTATTTAGGCACAGACCTATACAATAAAATAGCAAGTGATATTTCAGGAGGATCTTTATCAGGTGATTATCTAACACTTACTACAACATATATACAACCTATGCTGATACATTATGCAATGGTGGATTATTTGCCCTTTGCAGCATATCAAGTAAAAAATGGGGGTGTATTTAAACACACAAGTGAAAATGCTGAAAGTGTAGATAAAAACGAAGTAGATTACTTGGTAGAAAAAGAGCGTGATATTGCAGAATATTACACAAGAAGATTTATTGACTATATGACATATAATCAGGCAAGTTTTCCTGAATATAATTCAAATAGTAACGAGGACATTGATCCTGACAAAGATGCGTTATTTAATGGGTGGGTTTTATGAAAAAAAAGAGAAAAAGCAAACCTAAACCAAATAACGTAGAAAAATTAATAGTATATTTAAAAAAAGTTGTAAATGGCAGCATTAACTAATACTCAAATATCGGTAACTTATGTAGGTTTATTAAAAACCTCAGCAAGTACGGTTTTAAGTTCCACAGCTCAGCAAATGACTGATGGTGCAGGTAATAATAGTATTCTATATTTATCTACAGCAGAAGTAGGAATAGGAGGAAGTCCAACAGCGGGTAAAGAATTAGATGTAACAGGAAACGTATTAATTACAGGAGACCTCCAAGTAGATAACATAAACATCAATGGAAACACAATATCAGCTACAAGTGGTGTAGTTACGTTACAAGATGGAACAATAGCGACAACACAAAGCCAAGATGACAATAGTACAAAAGTAGCGACAACTGCTTATGTAGATGCAGCAGTAGATGGGGTAGATGAATTATCAGAAGTACTAGCAAACGGAAACACTACAGGAGGAACGAATATAGATGTAAGTGCGGGAGACGATATAAATTTAACTGACACAAGTGAAATACATTTAGGAGATAGTGCAGATTTAGTTATTAAACATAATGGAAGTCTAGGTACAATACAAAACAATACAGGTAATTTACAATTTGTACAAAACACAGATGACGGAGATATAAAATTCTTTTGTGATGATGGTGCAGGTGGTACAGAAAATTATTTACAAATAGATGGAGGAGAACAAAGAATAAAAGTTTTTAATGAAATGCGTTTTAATGATAGTGTTGAATTGCGTTTAGGTACAGGAAACGATTTAAGAATTTATCATAATTCAACTAATTCATTAATACAAAATTTTAATGGAGATTTAGAAATTAGGCAAACAGCAGACGATTCTGATATTAAATTAATGTCAGATGACTCAAGCGGAGGTATTGCAAACTATGTCGTATGTGATGGCTCAACTGGTGCAGTAAAATTATCTCATTATGGCACTGTAAAACTTGAAACAACAAGCTCAGGAGTTAGTGTTACAGGTAATATAACAATACCTGCAGGTAATAAATTAAGATATTCAGATAATTCTTTTATGACACCTGAAAACAATACAAGTGGTGCAGAAATAAGTACAGCAGGAACTTTTATTGTTAAAACAGGTACTACTCCAACTTTAGGTTTAACTGTTGATGCTTCACAAAATGCAACTTTTGCAGGTAATGCTACAATAGAAACTGGTATTAATTTGGAAAGTGGCGTATTGGTTATAAAAAACGCAACAGGTGATTCTAGTGGATTAAGAATATTTCAAGATTCATCAGATGCTTCTAAAATATATAACAATTTTAATGGCACTTTACAACTTGGGGTTGGTAACACAACAGCATTAACAATTAATTCATCTGAAAACGCAATTTTTGCATCAGATGTAGGTTTAGGTGGTACAGGATTATATACAAATTCTGCATCTTTAAATATAGATGGAACTGGTTTAGCAATTAAAAATGATACAGCAGGTAATAGCAATAACTGGAGTATAATAAAAAATACTGCTACAGCAAGTACATCTAATTTAGTGTTTGTTACTGGTGGTGGAACAATATTGACTTTAAACCACGATACATCTGCAACTTTTTCAGGAAATATAACTTTTGGTGCAACTAATCCTTTTCAACAAGGTACAAATGTTTTAGATGGCACAGGTTCTGATGGTGCAAGAATAAGGTCAGCAGTATCTTCAGCAGCTAATCCTACTTTTTCAAATTCTGACGACACAAATACAGGGATGTTTTTTGCAGCAGCCGACACGTTAGGTTTTACTACAGGTGGCTCTGAAAGAATGCGTATTGCTTCGGATGGTGTTACTACAATTAGCCCTCAAAATAATACAAGTGGTCAAAGAACATCTAAATTTGATTCTTTTATTATAAAAACAGATTATAATGGAGGAGATGGTCAGCCTTATACTGGTTTTGGTGGTGGATTAATATTTAATAATGAAACTTATAGTGGCACTTTCTATGATAGTGCTGCAATATATGGTGGAATTGGAGATGATTCTGTTTCAACTACTGTAGGTGGTCATTTAGCTTTTTATACATCAAATACAAAAACTGATGCTCCAACAGAAAAAATGCGTTTAGATAGTTCAGGAAACCTAAATATAATAGGAAGAAATAGTGGTGCAGGTAACACTTCAATGAAACTGATATTTGACAACACAGATGTTACAGCCCAAGATAATCAGTTAATAGGGGGTATAGAATGGCATTCAGATGATGGTTCAGGAGCAGGAGCAGGTATAAAAAACAGTATTAATTCATTTTTTACTGGGACTGGTGGTTATGCAGAAATGATTTTTTCCACTTCAGGAACTGATGGCAATAACACAGAAAGAATGCGTATAACATCAGCAGGTAAATTAGGAATTGCAACAAATTCGCCTAATGCATTACTTGAAATATCAGGAATTAATGAAAATCAAATTAGGTTAACAAGTAGTGATACAACTGCTGCTGCAGATGAAACGATAGGAGGTATTGAATTTTATTCAAGCGATTCAGGTAATGAGGGTGTTAAAGGATCAATAAGTGCAATAGCTGCAGGTTCTGCAGGAAGTGCTTATATGACTTTTTCAACAGGTCAAAATACAGAAGTATTACGTATTGAATCAGACGGAGATATACTTCATACTGACGGTAATCTTACTATGTCTGGTGCTACTCCATTTATTACTCTTTCAAATACAGCAGAAACAGAATCAGGTATAACGCTTGTGGATAGTGCAGACCCAGGTCAGTCAGCAAAAATTACTTACGATGCAGGAGACAATAAATTTAGGTTTAAAAACAATAGTTCCAATACAAGAATGACTATAAATTCTTCAGGTAATGTAGGTATAAACGATGATAGTCCAGACACAGCAGCACTTGAGGTTGTTAATATTGCAAGTGATGAATACACAGGTTCTTTTGATTATGAAGATACTGACGGAACTGTTGGTGTTTTGAAAGTTAGATTATCTGGAGGAAGCACAAGTCCAAGTTTTGTAGATTTTATTTATGGAACTTCTCAAGTTGGTTCAATTACAACTACAGGCTCAGCTACTGTTTATTTAACATCTTCAGATTATAGATTAAAAGAGAATGTTGTAGAATTAACAGGAGCTTTAGATAGATTAGATAATTTACAACCTAAAAGATTTAATTTCACAAGCACACCAGATCAAACACTTGATGGATTTTTAGCACACGAAGTCTCAGATTACGTTCCTGAAGCGATAGAGGGAACAAAAGATGAAACATATCAACATAAAGTAAGTGATGCTCAGGATGCAGTTGAATGGACAGATAAACCTACGCTTGATAATACAAAAGCAGAAATACAGGCTTGGTTAGATGAAAATAATATAGAGTGGCAAAGTGCAGACACTAAACAAGAATTACTTGATAGAATACCAGAATACCAACAAGAAGCACAGGATGCAGTATATGAAACAAGACCTAAGTATCAAGGTATTGACCAAAGTAAATTAGTTCCGTTATTAGTTGCAGCAGTTAAGGAATTAAAAGCAAGAATAGAAATTTTAGAAAATAGTTAATATATTAGTATAAAAATTTATTATGGCAAAAAAATTAGAAAAATCAGAATTAGAGTACATTAAAGAATTACTAGATGGGCAAAGTAAAAATTGGCTTTCGATCGGACAAAAGTATCAACAGACAAAAGTTTTAGAAGCACAAATGAATAATCTTGTAAACAATAACCTTGAACTTGATAGTGATTACCGAAAAAATATGGAAAAAATACAAAACAAGTATGGTAAGGTTGTTATTAATATAGAAAACGGAGAATTAACCGAAGAAAAAGATAAATAAAATGAGCAAACCAAGTGAAATAGGAGAAGATACTAAACTAACATTAGATTTAAAAACAATAGGAATAGTAATAGCAGGAGCAGTTTCACTTGCTTTAATGTACACAGATCTTAATAAAGAGATTGAAGTCGCAAAAGAATTACCAAAACCTGAGCTAACAAGAACAGAATATGATTTAAAGGATCAATTAATTAGGGAGACTATTGAAAATACAGCAGAGCAAGTGCAAGAAAACTCTGAAAAATTAGATAAAATTGATGAAAAGTTATATGAAATTATACAGCGATGAAAAAAATTATTGTCCTAATTGCACTGTTTGTTTTTGCAGTAGGCAGTAGTCAAGAATATACTGTACTGCATATAAACAGTTCTTGGAATTATAAAAACGATTACAAGCATTTAAATAAAATAGAGGGTGCAAGAATTGTTAAAGCTTTATTAGAAGATCAAAAACCCTCTATAAGACAACAAATAAAGGCTGTGCCTGTAATATTTATTTATAAGGACAGAAGTCTTGTTGGTAGATGGGATGCTGATATTTCACTCACGATAAAAGCACCTGTTGAAGAATTACAAAAAGCTATAGACAACAGCAAATATACAAGAGTAGCAACTAACTAATAAATTATGATTAGTAAACACATTTCAGAAAAGGAAGCAACAAAGTCAGTTACAGCCCTTAGGCTTAATATAGACAACACTCCAAATGGTACAGCTATAAACAATATGAGAGTGTTAGCTGAGAAAGTTTTTGAACCATTAAGAGCTTGGGTAGGAGGTCCTATAAAGATAACATCATTTTACAGGTCAACAGATTTGTGTTTAGCCTTGGGATCAAAACCGAGCAGTCAACACGCCAAAGGTCAAGCAATGGATATTGATGACATTTACGGACATAAAACAAATGCTGAAATGTTTAATTACATAAAAGAAAACCTTGACTTTGATCAGATGATATGGGAGTTCGGTAACGAAGAAAACCCTGACTGGGTGCATATATCATACGTTGATACAGAAAACAATAGAAACAGAATACTTAAGGCTGTTAGAGATCAAGGAAAAGTAAAATACATAGATATAACAAATGTCTAATAAAAAGAAATTTAAAGACACAACAGTTGGTAAGCTTTTATTTGGTGCTGCAACTGTTATAAACCCAACGCTTGGTGGCGTGTTAAACGGGGTTACAAGCCCCAAGGAAGCGATTGCAGAAATAACTAAGGCAGATATTCCAAATGAAGAAAAAATCAAATTACAGCAGCTTATTTATGAGCAGCAAAATAAAGAGATGGAAGAAATATCTAACCGATGGAAAGCTGACGCTTCATCAGATTCTTGGCTTAGCAAGAATGTACGTCCTTTGGTTTTGGTATGGTGTATTATTGTGTTTAGCTTTGCAGGGCTTTTGGACTCTGTGGACTCTATTCCGTTTAATATAGGTTCCACGTGGAACGATACTTTTGAAAAAGTAATGATGGCTGTAGTTTTAGCTTATTTTGGTGGAAGAACAACAGAAAAAGCCAGTAGCATAATAAAAGGTAAATAATGAATTTAATTGAGCATATTTTAGGTATTTGTGGAGATCATTGGCATTTAAACATATATCACGTATTAGTTTTTTTTATTATTGTATATAGTTTTAGATTATGGCAAAGAAAAGCTTAGTAAGTATTTATAGAAGCAAAAGTCGTAAACGCAAAGGTGTTCACGCAAAAACAAAAATGAGCAAGATAAAGGGGAGTAAGAATTATAAAAAAAGATATAAAGGACAAGGTAGATAGGTATAAGTATAAGTATAGTTATAATATAAGTACTTATATAATATCAGTACTTGTATTAGAAAAAATAATAATTTTTTTTAATTTTCCTAATAAATGAATAAAAACATAGACATTGATATGAATATCAGAGAACAGGTTGACAAAATATTAAACTACAAAACTGTATCGAACGAAGAAAAGATCGATAGGTTACTTTTTATCAACGCTGATCAATACTGTAATTTAGGAACTGAATCAAGTAAAACAGATCGACAAAAGGCTGAAATAAATAGCCGATATATTTATAGAGCAATTAAAACAATTGACTTATATTTAGGATCATTTCTGTTAAATGCTAATGAAGAATAGTCCAAGAAAAAAGTTAATAAAAAAACTTGACACAGTATTCAGCGAATATATAAGAAGAAGAACAGCAGATCATAAAGGAACTGTTGAATGCTTTACCTGTGGCAAAAAAGATCATTGGAAAAAAATGCAGTGCGGACATTTTCAAAGCCGTAAATTTTACTCTACAAGATGGGATAAAGACAACTGCCAAGTGCAATGTGTAGGTTGTAATATGTTTAAGGGTGGTGAGCAATATAAGTTCGGACTAAAACTAAATATGCAGTATGGCGAAAATAAAGCAGAAAATTTGTATTTATTAGCCAAAAAAACCAAAAAATTTAATAATTTTGATCTTCAAGAAATGATTGAAGAATTTACGAGACTTAACGCATCCCTCACTTCTTAGAGGGATTTTATTTATATTTATTTATTTAAAAGGGTGGCATTGGTTTGTTGCCCTTTTATTTTGAAGTTCAATTTATTTTATTTAATTTTATGTTAAATAAATATAAATATGACTAATACAATTTATCTTTCATCTGTTGCTTCCTTTATTGATATTGAGGGCAACGTATATCCAGCAATGGATAATGGCAAACCTGACTTATTACACGGCAACCACTTATCAGAATGTAGTCAAGAGTGGTTAAATAAATTATCAGGTAGCGACAAGTATGTCGTAAGACTATTAACTCCTAACTTTTATTGATATGGAAATGAATCATATGGTAAACCTACCAGATCCTTGGGAAAACACCCACCCCCACGAATGTAAAGAGTGTGGTAAGCCTATAAAATCGGAGGGCTATTGTTCCGATAGATGTTATTACGGATAATGGATTTTTTATTAGCAAAAATAGATCAGCTTGAAAAGGATAAAAAAACCCTTAGAGATGATAACAACGATTTAAGAAAAGAGATCAACGATCTTGAAAATGAGATTACTGATTTAAAAATTACAGTAAGAATTTTAAAAAACAAAAACAAGCTGTACGCTGCAACCGAAGAAGTAAGAGACAAGGTTGAGGCAGGTGAATA
>TARA_A100001201_G_scaffold2342_1_pt1 | contig 12085 bp, 18 predicted proteins | sample TARA_A100001201 | Tara Oceans TARA_A100001201 (sample SAMEA2619872) | marine metagenome | biome: marine biome (ENVO:00000447); feature: surface water layer (ENVO:00002042); material: "saline water (ENVO:00002010), including plankton (ENVO:xxxxxxxx)" | depth 5 m | reverse complement strand
ACTCGGGCAGATTATGGTGAAGCAATTGAAGAATCGATACAACGATCCAACAATCTATAAGAGGTTTATTGTTGGTATTGATAGGGCAAAGATGAGATTGTATGATTGTGAACAGACAGCACAAGATGATCTCCTTGACAATAAACAACAAGAGGAGTATACTTATGAAGACAAACCAAAGAAGTCTTTCGACGGATTCAAGTTCTGAAATTATGACTGTAAATACTGAACGATACAATGAGTTTGTGGATGGTGTTACTAGTGAACCCTCCAAGGATACAGAGGCTATGGTATACCGTCTCCAGGAACTAGCTGGAGAGGGTGCACACCCAGAAAGACTTCTGACAGCAGCTGTTGGACTTTGTGCTGAGAGTGGAGAGTTCACAGAGATTGTGAAGAAGATCGTCTTTCAAGGTAAACCATATACTGAAGAGAACGTGTTTCATATGAAACGTGAACTCTCTGATATCTGTTGGTATCTGGCCAATGCTTGTATTGCACTTGATACAACTATCGATGAAGTCATCGAAATGAATGTTGAGAAACTCCAGGCACGTTATCCTGGTGGTAGTTTTGATGTTCACAAATCTGAAAACCGTAAGGAGGGTGATCTGTGATGCCTACAGCAAACAAGAAAAAAGTAAAAGTAACAGTTGATGATCTTAAACAAAAGTATCCATCTTTTGATGAAGAGTTTGCTAAATCTTGGAGGAGAATCGTTCGTAGAGCACTTTCCGATCAAGTTGCTAGAAATTCAACTAGTAAATCTTTGAGAGGAATTAAGGACATTGTAAGAAATCATTTTTCTTTTCTCTTTGATGATGATGAGTTAAACAAAATTGTTGATATGATTTCAACACGCTTCAATAAGCGTAAACTTTCTACTGAGTGGGATGATTGGAGAGATAGTCTTCCTAATATTTTTCCAGAAAAGTCTGTTGGAAAACTTTCTTGGTTTGAAGATGGTGATGGAGTTCCAGAAAGTGTATCTATGATTGAAGAAAAAGAAACCAAGATCAATGAAGGATGTGCTGTAATTATTATTCAGCATAATAATTTTAGAAATGAGTATACTAATGTTCCTGCAGATGTAGCATTAACTATTAATGCAGAACTTTCTAAAGCACTATCGTAAGGAAGGTGATTTGTGATCAAGCTTGAAATAAATAAACATGACGCAATTGTTTTGCGTCATCACCTCTTCTTGTACACAAAGGATCATCCTGGTTTCTTCTCTGATGAAGGTATCCTAAAGATCAGAGAAATTTCACAACAGTTAGACAAACAAATTGAAAAGGAGGAAGACCTTTGATTAATCTTGAACTTGATGTAAGATCTGCAGCTGCACTTAGACAAGTATTGTTTTATGAACAAGACAGGTACACTTTAGATACTGACACATGTCCCTCCCGTATCCAAGAGATTCGAGGTATCATTGTGGAGTTGGACAATCAAATTGAGGAGGCACTGAAGAATGAAACTACTGACACTTGAGGATTACCAAAAGGCAGGTGAACACTTCTGGTCTAAGTATTGGTATGTTGCTAAAGAACTTGGCCAAGACGCCAAGACAGAAGATATCCTGAAAGTCATGGAGTCTCTCGGTGCAGTTGCCCTACAATTCAAAAAAGAGGAAGATGACAAAGGACCCTTTGGTTTCAACAAAAAAGAAGAAGGAAGTGAGGAAGAATGAGTCTCTAGTAGACGATTGTTTCCACGTATGGGAGACACGTTTTGGTCTCTGGACATCAAAAACTATTGATGGTTACGAGTATGACCTGGGTCTCACTGGTATGACCAGAGAGATTGTTGTTGACATGACTCGATGGCATCTCAAACATCTTCAAGAAGGAACACTCGACTCTGTCACTAGAGTTGTCAACAACGGTATCGTGGGAGGTAAGTTGTGAAGTTTGATCTCTCAATGGAAGATTACACCATCATCATCAACGCTCTACATTACTACAAGAAAGTAGAAAAGAGAGGTAATTTTCAACAGTATGATGAGGACAGAATCAACCAATTGAGAGATCTTATGGCACATCAATTAGTATGGAATCAAGATGGATCTGTCAACTATCCTTAGATTCTTTCATATGGTTGTGATGTTGTTCAACATATGTAATAGTAATGACTTCAATAGACAACAATGTATGAAAGATTGGGACGTATGGTTGATCCCAGAGATACAAAAAGGCTGGGATCTATACAACGGAAGTGAGGTACCATACCAAGAGGAATCGGACAAGTTATAAATAAAAGATATAACGCTCACTAAGTGCACCATGTCGGATATGAGTAAACTGTATCGTGTGTATTCCGCGGTACATAACGAAGAAGTAAAACAAGAACTCACAGAGAACAGAGATCTCATCTCTGAGATGAACATGTCTCAGATGATTCAACTGGACGTTGTTGAAGTCTGTGAAGAGATTGTAGAAGGTCTCTTTGAGTATGGACTTGAACTGGATGAAACATGTGATGTTGTTGCATCTGTTCTTGAAGAGTCCGCTGGTGGTGAAAGAAACGAACTGAGAGATGGTAAGATCACTCAGATCAAAGAAGCATTTGAAACTGTATTTGGTACAGTAACCGACAAGGCTGAGAGAAATTGTGAAGAAGAGTTTCTTCTGTATCGTAAGAACAAGCCTCTGACTGAAAAGTGGAGTGAGAGAGTATCTCATGAGTTTGGCAACAAGAGACTTCATGAAGCACTGATTGCTGAAGATCGTCATCAGGTAAAGTCTAGTCTGATTGAGTTGATCTCTAAGGTTATTGAAGAGAAGAAAGATTCTTCTTACCTTGAGACCGACATGAAGAAGAGACAGGAGAATAACGAGAAGGCTCGTAAGGATCTTGCTAAAGGTCCTCAAATGAAGAACCCCCACTTTGAAGAAGTGTCAACTCTGAGACAGGGTTGGGGTGATGCCTACTCCGCCATCTATGAGAAGAAACTTGATCCCGTTGGTCAAGAAGATGGTGATGTTGATAATGATGGTGATGAGGATTCCTCTGATGAGTATCTGAAGAAGAGACGTAAGGCCATTGGTAAGGCCATGAAGAAAGAAGAGTATGAAGTTACCATGGCTGACAAGAAAGGAAATACAAAAGCATATCAGAACTTCAAGGCTGGTATGAAGAACAAGATTACGGGTAAACCACTGTACAAAGCTGGTAAGGGTGTTGAGGAATCCAGAAATCCTGGTGAAACTCCTCATAAGGAGGAAGTAACCTTCTCTAAAGAAGAACTGGCTCGTATTGAAAAGATTGTAAACTCCTGGGAAGACTAATCCATGACGAGAGACGTATTTCAATACTTCAAACAAGTAAGGTCTCTCAAGGAAACTAATGGAGCAGAAAAGGCAGCAGAGCTTGGTTATCAACACCAGGCTCGTGGTGTCTATCTTGATCCAAGAACCCAGAAGAGATATAAGAATCTTGGAGATAGGTTAGAACTTATCCCTGATAAAGAACCAACACAACAGAAAGGTGGACAACCAGAGAAGAAAACTCTCGGTAAGTTCAAACAAGATGCTACTGCACAACAACCACAACCACAACCACAGGCAGAACCTACTGCACTTCCTCAGATTCCTGATGGTCTGAGTGATGAGGAGTTTGCTGATGCCAAGGCAAAAGAATTTACTGGTGGTAGAAAGGTCTCTGCAAAGAGAAAGGAGTTTCTGAAGAAGGCTGCTGCAACTCAGGTTGCCATGATGAAACAACCTGAGGAACCAGCACCTGAAGAAGACGAACAAGAACCAGAAGGACTTGATGATCTCCTTAAAGATATTAGAGGAGATGAGCCAGAGAAGAAAGCAGAAGATTTTCCCACTCTGGATGATAAAACTAAAGAAGTTGAGATGAATAAACAGGCCGAAAAGATCGGTGAACTTGACGCATTGATGAAGGATGTTCGTTCTCCTGAGGATGTTGCGGATATTCAAGATACTATGTTGGAACTCAGAAAACTTGCTGGCAAACAAGCAACTGAGGCGGTTCAAAAGAGTGAAGAAAAATATGCTAAGTATATGGATAAGGTGTTCAAACCATTTGAAGATCTTGTCTCGAAGATGGATGACCAAAAGAAAAACTCTTTTGTTTCCCTAGTTGCGAATGCGCATAAGTTCACTGGTAGAAACAATAGTGGTGCTGGTTTGAATTCACTTGGTAAGTTTGATGTTCAACAACTTGCCCTTGGTAAGAAAAGAATGTTTGAAAATTATGATTTCGATGACAAAGGAAGTGTTGAAAAGTATGTTAGAAGTGTAAGAAATAATGAAGTTGATGATGATATGGTAGATTCTACTTTTGAAATACTCCCTAAGAAATTGAAACAGACCTGGGGTAAGAAAGGTATGGCAGGTAAGGGTGAACTTGGTCGAAATCACTTCTTAGGTTATGATGAGGATGGAAATGAAATGAGAGGTCAGGGTGGTGTAGATAGAGCAAAGTATGTTTGGAGAATGTATCTTGAGCAAGGTGGAGTAGATGCTTACACTGGACTACCATTGAATATTGATAATATTGATTTGGAACATATTCGTCCGGCATCAAAGGCTGAAGGAGATTTGGAGGAGTTTAAGACAAGAGAACACGAGAAAAATTGGGTTCTTGTGAATGCAAATGTCAACCAAGCGAAGAGTGATCTTTCAATGAAGGAATTCTTTGATAAACAAGTCGATCCCTTGGCTGCAAAGGGTGATGATTATTGGAATACTAGATCAGAAATCTTTGATTATAGGAACTCTATTCCATCAAAAGAGGCTGAACTTATGAGTTCATTCGTCGATAAAGATGGTAACATTGTTGAGGGTATGTCAGGTGAAACTTTCATGGACATGATGGAAAATCATGAGGCTGGACTGAAGAAAACCAAAAAAGAACTTGGTATCGGTGCAGATGCAAGTGGTGATAAAGAGATTAAGGACGCTTGGAAGTCAATTGAGACTCAATCTAAGCTGGCTAAAGAACTAATTACCGCGATGGGACTACCTAGAGGATATAATAAACAAAAGAATGTTGAAGGATCTAAGCCAAGATCAAACTCTATGGGATCTGACAACTACTATCGTGGAGTATTTCTCTCTATGGTGGGTAAATCACCCGAAGAACAGGCAAAAATCAAGAATACTTATCGTGATGCAATCAGACATGCGGAGGATTCTGGTGGTGGTGATGCCTCCTTTGCTTCTTATATGGTTGAGAATGGTGGTGTGGATATGGAGAGAATTGGTAAGTACAAGTCTCTCTCTAAAATGTTCAAACCTCTTCAAGAAAGCATCAATTATGGGAGAATGGTCTTTGATAGGCTAAAGAAATCATTGAAAGATCCCCTGTAACTTGACACAGGGGTGAGAATCGGTTAGAATTGTCGTGTCGTATTCAGGTAATTGATGAAGGTTACTCAGAGACTCTCCCATGTTGAGGAGATTGAGTTGTGTAAATCTGCTCAGGAGGGGTGTGAAAAGTCTTTAGAACGTATGGTTACAAGTAATCTTGGTTTAGTTTCCAAACTGACCAAGAAAATGTATTATAAGAACGAACAGTTCTCCTATGAGGATATGTTCCAAGAAGGTGTCATTGGTTTGATGAAAGCCATTCGTAAGTTCGATCCAAAGGAAGGTTGTAGGTTTTCTACCTACTCTTACTACTGGATTTATTGTTATGTGAGTAAGTTTCACACCAATCATCATGGTAAAGTCCGTGTTCCTTCTCATGTAAAAGAGAAACTTCGTAAGTTGGAGAAGACAAACCCTGAAGAACACATGAAACTGAAGGGTTCTCTACCCTTTGTGATGTCTTTAAATAACACAATTGGTGAGAATTCTACCCTTGAGGACGTAGTTTCTGAGGATTATTACACTGAATTGGACTGTGAACTTGAGGTTGTCAAGGATCAAATGAAACAAGTTCTCACTGAACGTGAGTATGGTGTGATGTGTCATCGTTATGGTTTGGATGGATTCTTCGCCAAGTCACAACGAGAATGTGGTAAGATTTTTGGTGTAACTTACGCTATGATTCATCTAATTGAGAAGAAAGCCATGAGAAAACTCAGGGAACATTTTGTTTCCTAAATATTTCTATGGATAATAGTGTCAGATGAAGGACTTCTTTAACTTTTTATCAGAAGCAAGAAAGACGAGAGCATCCGAAAAGGCTAGAAAGTTGGGTCTTACTGGTGACGGTAAGGGCAACTGGGTAGATCGTGGTGGAAATATCAAGGCCAGAACACAAGGTGGAGAACTTGTGTTCGTTGATGGTAGGCAGGTTGCAAGAGACGAGAGAGATAAAGAAGAGAAACAAGTAAGACAAGATACAGATGACAGAGCTGCACAGGCAGCATCTTCTCGAACAGATAATGAGTCTGATAGAGAGAAAGAAGAAGGTGGTGATAAGAGTGGAGAGACTGTAACTCTGGTATTTGGTAGATTCAACCCACCAACTGTCGGACATCAGAAACTTCTTGACTCTGCTGCATCAATTTCAGACGGTGATTTGAAGATTTATCCTTCTAGATCCCTTGATCCCAAGAAGAATCCTTTGGATCCTAACGAGAAATCAGCATTGATGAAGAAGATGTTCCCAGATCATGCTGAGAATATCATCAATGATGAGAAAGTTAGGTCTATCTTTGATGCTTTGAAGATTGCAAATGACGAAGGATACTCCAATGTTCAAATCGTAGTTGGATCTGATAGAGTTTCTGAGTTTGATAGTTTGGCACAGAAATACAATGGTGAACTGTATAAATTTGAGAATATTGAGACCATTTCTGCAGGTGAAAGAGACCCCGATGCCGAGGGTGTAGAGGGTATGTCAGCCTCTAAGATGAGAAAAGCAGCTGCTGAAGATGACTTTGAGACTTTTAGACAGGGTGTTCCCGAAACTTTGGACGATAAGGCGGCCAAACAGATAATGAATACTGTCCGTAAGGCGATGCAAGTCACTACAGAATCGTGGGGTCTTTGGGAGATTGCACCTAAGTTTGACTGGAGAAACCTTCGTGAGAACTATGTGAGTGGTAAGATCTTCAACATCAACTCGATTGTTGAGAACCTGAACACAGGACTGATTGGTAAGGTAATTCGTAGAGGAACCAACTATTTGATCTGTGTGACAGAGGATAATATGATGTTTAAGTCTTGGGTGAAAGACCTGAAGGAGTATACAGAGGTCAAAATGGACTCTAAGGAGAGAGTTCCTGGTAAACCTAACACCCTGGTGGGTACAAAAGGACACTTCAAACATGTTGCAGACATGACTCCTGGGTTTGAAAAGGGTGATAAGACCAACCTTCAACCCGGTGGTAAACCATTTAAAGGTTATGACATCAAGTCATTCATAAATAAGAATAAGAAAAAGTAGTTCTAGACATGAATAACCCTCTTAACGAGTTGTCTGCCGTTTACAACCAAAACATTGCTGAAGGTTGTGGGTGTGACGAAAAGAAGAAGGTAAAGGATGAAATGGTTCCCCAGGGGAAGACTCCTTTGGGTGGTGATGGTGCTCGTCCTGGTAAAAACAAGAAGGGATATGTTGAACCTATGGGTGAGAATCGTTACGTTTCATGGAGAGATGAACTTCGTGAAGTGACATATGGAACTAGTAGTGTTGATAAAGACGAAGTGACAAACACGAAGTTTCAGAACTCTGATTCATCTAGAAAGGAAATTAAAGAGAAGAACATCAAGAACAAAATTAGGATCAACCCTCCTCAGGGTGTAACTGAAGGTTTTAAAGCTCTTGGTGGTACAGTTGTTGAGATGTATGAGATTGATGAGAAGATTGATCTTAAGAAGGCTGATATGGGTGAAGTCATCAAGGACTTCCGTAAGTCTGATGCTCCTCAGTTCAAAGGTAAGTCAGATAAGAAGATCCAAAAGATGGCTATCGCAGCCAAACTTGAGGCTGAAGATGGAGTAAATGAGAAGTTTATTCCTCCCTATGAACCTCTGAAGACTGTCACTGACGATCAGAGAAAGAAAAGAGAATTGGCTCAGAAGACCAAAGATCATGATGATAAGATGAGTGGTAAGTTGGCCGAGGGTGGAATGAGTATTGAGGATCAGATGAGAATTTCTCGTGAAGCAGCAGCAAAGAGAAAACCATATCAACCTGGTGATCGTCAGAAGCAACGTGCTGCTCAACTGAAGCAGATGGCTAAGAACGCCGCCAAGGATACTCGTACTGATGCACAAAAGATGGCTGATGCTACTGGGCCCCGTCCTGGTTCACGTTATAGAGGTGACTGATGTACGAAGCTTACGATTCTAAGTACGAAAAGAAACTTGAAGATAGAAGAAAGAAGTATCGTGAAGCAGATGCAAGGATGAAGTATGGTAAGAACTTCAAAGACTTTATGTCTCGAAAGGAACAACCACTTCGTAAGGGTGAGGTAAAGAAATGGGATCCAAATCTAAAGAGATACGTCTCAAATAAAGAGTGATTTATATATAGGGTAGTTGCAACTCACACCATGCTTTCAATTCTACTACCACTTGCTTCAAAAATTATCTCTGATTCTGTATCTAAGATTCCTGAGAACGAAGAACTCGGTGAAAAACTGATTGATATTTGTCTCGTTATTCTTGGCAAGGCTGTTAAACTGACCAAAACTGATATGGATGATCAACTTCTTGAGGTTGTTGCAAAAGCAATCAAAGCCAGAGAAGAATGATACACCGAGAGACTACGTCTCCCTTTTTTTATAAATATTTACTAGCATAAACATTTCATAAGGCAATCATGGCACTTTGGGGAAACAATGACGCTTTGGACTCCGGGGGCACAGTTTCCCTCAACTATGCCACTGGCGTTGTAACTGGTTCCGGAACCAGTTTTGGAGCAACCGATAACCCTGGAGAGGGTGATATTATTAGATTTGGTGATAGATCTGGTGTATACTTCGGTGATGCAGTCATCGTAACCGTAACTTCGGCAACCGCTGTTACCATCGGTTCTACTACTGGACTCAGTGGAGTTGCTATTGCTACTACAGCATACACAGCATCACAACTTCCTAAATCTACTGTTCTCGATTCCAACTATAGTCAATTGAATACCGATAAAGATACACTCATCTATGGTGTAGCTGAAGCCGGTACTGAAGTTGCAACAGCCACTGAGTACAAACTGTCTCACGGTGGTTGGGTTGGTGTTACTACTTACAATGACAGTGATGGAAACCTGAGAGTCAAGTCCGAGACTCTGGTCGCTATGTCTGGTATCACTACTGGTAACGCACCTGCGTATCCTCCTCAACAGTTCTGATGATTAAGTATGTACCTTAGTGAGTTGAACGCAGATAACTTTCTGCTCTTTGCTATTAAGAATTACGAGAACCCTGAAGCTGTAACGGTTGAGGACTTCGAGAAAGACCTCAACCATTTTCGTTATATCAAAAGGTTACTTAAGAAGTATAAGGGTGGTGGTGATCTTAAAGTTCATCTCTTGATCAATCATTTTATCATCTTATATAATATTTTTGGAGATGCAACAACACCAATGTTGTTCTTTAAAATAGATAAAGAACTGTGGCCGTATGTCAAATCTTTTGTTCTGTTCTTAAATAGACTTCCAGAATATCCTAAGACATATATTCACAGTTTAGAGGCTGACGAACACTGCATTAAGGAGTTAAATCGTATTTCTGATGGATAATAATAAACTGAAAAGAATCATTGATTTTATCAGAGAAGAGATGATGACGACTTCCAGTGCTCCTGGGAAACCTGGATTCAGTAGTAAGGCTGATGCCAAAGGACCAACCGCAGGTTTTGATCCTCTAATGGGAACTAAACCAAGAAAAAGATATATCTATCAAAAAGGTCTAAGAAAGAACTGGATGTCGAAAGATGGACGATCAAGTTAAGCTTGCACTGGTAGAACAAAAAGTAGAAGATCTCAAACCAATCATCTTCAAACTCGATGCAACCATCGAGAAACTGAGTGAGGTAAATACTACAGTTAGTAGAATGCTCGCAGTTCATGAAGAGCGATTGTCGAAGTCAGAGGAGATTGACGGTGTACTATTTGCAAAGATTGACGAACTCCGTGATAAAATGGACAGGGATCATAACGATGTGCTGTCAAGATTACAGGGAATAGAAAGAAAGGTATGGATTGGCATTGGAATCATTGCCGCTGTGAGTTTCGTTCTTAACAATCCATGGATCTCCTTGTCTAAACAACCAGAACCTGGTACAATACAGACTAGTTACTCCTTATGACATGGATTTTATTGATGTTAAGTACATCAATTTGATTTCATCCAGACTTGAGAAGTTCAAGAAAGTTAAACCCAATCTGTATAATTGTCGTTGTCCGATTTGTGGTGACTCTCAGAAGAACAAAAGTAAAGCTCGTGGATACTTTTATCAAATTAAGAACAACACCAACTACAAGTGTCATAATTGTGGGGTGAATATATCTTTGAATAACTTCCTGAAGGACATTGACCCTCAGACACACAAACAATACGTGTTTGAGAAGTTCAAAGGTAACAACACTGGGAAGAACTTTACTCCTGAGGAACCTGAAGATATCTTTGCTAAACTAAATTCATCAAAACCAAAGTTCAAGAAGAAGATTTCTCTTGATCTTCCTGATGCATTTAGTGTGCACAAGTCGAAACATTACCTAGAAAGTAGAGCAATCTTCTCTGGGAAGTTTTATTATGCAGAAAACTTTCAGGAGTTTGTGAATACAATCAAACCGGGTAGTTATAAACACCCCAAGTTTGGTGAAGAGAGGATTGTGATTCCTCTTATCAGGAATGACACACTTATCGGAGTACAAGGTAGAGCCCTCTCTACGAACCCTGTTAAATACTTAACCACAATGTTGGATGATGATGAACCTAAGATTTACGGACTTGAAAACATCAACACAGAACTACCTATCTACGTGGTCGAAGGACCCTTTGACAGCACTTTCCTCAACAATAGTGTGGCTCTGTGTGGCAGTGATGGTGATGTGGGTTGTCTTGAGGGAAGCGATCTCGTTTTTGTTTATGATAACGAGCCCCGCAATAAAGAAATTGTCAGAAGAATTAGTGACACTATTGAACGAGGGGAAAGAGTCGTCATCTGGCCCTCAAACGTAACCCAGAAAGACATCAACGACATGGTTCTGTCTGGACATAGAGTTCAAGAGATTGTTGAATCAAATACTTACCAAGGACTACAAGCAAAACTACAATTCACTACCTGGAAAAAGATATGAGTAATGGTACAAAGGTTAAGAAGAGAGACGGGAGAGTTGAGTCTCTAGATCTCGATAAGATGCACCTGATGGTTGAAGAAGCCTGTGTTGGTTTGGCAAATGTTTCTGCCAGTCAGGTGGAGATGACATCAGGTATTCAGTTCTATGATGGTATTACTACTGCTGAGATCCAAGAGATTCTCATCAAGAGTGCCAGTGATCTAATTGATCTTGACCACCCTAACTATCAGTTTGTGGCTGCAAGACTCCTTCTATTCTCTCTCAGGAAGTCCTTATACGGTGGTAGGAGAGAACTACCAACCCTGATTGATCACATTACAAAACTGGCATATCAGGATAGTTATGATCGTGAGATCTTCACCAAGTACTCTCAAGAAGAGATTCAAAAGGTAGAAACGTTCATTGATCATGATCGTGATTTCCTGTTCACATATGCTGGTTTGAGACAGGTTGTAGATAAATACCTAGTACAGGATAGAAGTACTAACCAGGTTTACGAAACACCTCAGTTCATGTACATGATGATCGCTTTGACGATCTTCCGTGACTATCCTAAGGAGACACGTCTATCCTACGTCAAGAGATACTACGATGCCATCTCCAAACACAAAATCAACATCCCAACACCAATCATGGCGGGAGTGCGAACCCCTCTCCGTCAGTTTGCGAGTTGTGTTCTGGTTGATGTTGATGACTCCTTGGACAGCATTTTTAGTAGTGATATGGCCATTGGCCGTTATGTCGCACAGAGGGCTGGTATCGGTATCAACGCTGGGAGAATCCGTGGGATCAACGCTAAGATCCGGGGTGGAGAAGTACAGCACACTGGCGTTGTTCCTTTCCTTAAAAAGTTTGA
>TARA_A100001201_G_scaffold2051_1_pt1 | contig 12121 bp, 13 predicted proteins | sample TARA_A100001201 | Tara Oceans TARA_A100001201 (sample SAMEA2619872) | marine metagenome | biome: marine biome (ENVO:00000447); feature: surface water layer (ENVO:00002042); material: "saline water (ENVO:00002010), including plankton (ENVO:xxxxxxxx)" | depth 5 m | reverse complement strand
GAGAGGCAAAATTAGTAAAAAGTGAGGAAAAATTCGAAGAATTTTGATGAACTTTTTTATTATTGCTAAAAAAATGAGAAAAATTTTCGTTTAAAACGTTTTTGGAGTTAATTTTAGATAGTTATAGGTATGATTTCACGTATTAGATCATATCTAAGAGATCGGATGGCAGAAATTTCTGCTTTTCTTGTCGTTTTTACGATTTTGGCCGTCTTGGCGATCGCGGCAAACGTCGAAGCGGCGCGCGCTGCCGCTCCAAGAGCAAAATTTTACGATTTCCAGGACCAATTGATTGATGGAGAGGTAAAAAAGCCAACAACCCTTTACACGGACGCCCGAGATAAGGTAAAATTTGATAGATTGCTTAGACTTAAGAAAAGTTTCTTAAAAAATCTATTTAAAACAGCAAAAGAGAAGGTTTTTAAATAATGCCAACACAATATGGAGCCGACGCTCAAATTACAGGGTCTTTAGAGGTAGACGGAGACATAATTTTAGGTACTGGTGACGATGAAGTCATTCTTAAGGGCCTAACCTACAGTCTTGAAACAAAATCTGGCCCAGGAAATGATGGAGATAGCTTAAGTGTGTATCTTCCTTTATCGACATTAAACTCTTCCGGAGGAACTTTAGGTGTTACTCTTCCCAATGGAACAAATGACGGTCAAGTTAAAAAACTTTTAGTTACTGGATATCTTAGACCGCTAATCGTTACCGTTTCAAGCGCGTCATGGCAAAATACTTCCCAAGGAACCATTACTTTTTCTTCTCCTGCCACATTTGTAAATTTAATATGGACAAATTCTGCATGGTGGGTTGTTGGATCCTCGCCGGCAGGTATATCGTATGCATAAAAAGAAATATATTTTCGAGAAATGGAAAAAATTTCTTTCGGAGTCTGTTGTAAATTCCCGTGAAGAATTAATTGATATAATTACGCGGTCTCCAAATCAAGAAATTTTCGTCGACACCCCTTCGGGGAATACAAAAAAATTCGGCGGTCTGGCTAAGACTGTTCTTCCATTCGATTATGGTGAATATCCAAAATTGATTAACCCTGCTGATAATATGGGATGGGATGTGATCATAGTTCCCAGTTCCTCTGAAAGAAATACAAACTTATTACCAGTTGGCCATGTTCAATATTATGATGATGAAGACATATGGGAGAAGGTTGGTAAAAAACAACCTGATAATATTTCTGCTAATACTAAGATAATTCTTGCAAACGATGGTAATTACTATATAGAAGATAAGAATGTCATCGAAGATTTCTTCAAGCAACTAATACAGTTTAAGCCTGTCGTATGGTATGTCGACAGAGACAAAGGATAAAATGATGAATATCACAAAAAAACAAATACAAAATATGGTTTTAGAAGAACTAGAGGTCTTATTAGAAGAAGATTTTGATGATGTTATGTTACAACAATTAGAAAAATCCGCGCCTCATATGCCGCGCAATTTAAAACGTTTTACCAAATGGCTAATAGGTCAGGCGCGAGAAATTCATAATTCTGGAGATGATCCCGGACCATGGATTAAAGAAGGAATAAGAGAATTACAAAACTTACAACACCCGTTAGCTAAAGAAGCAGCAAGAGTATTAATACTCGACGGACATGGAACGTATCCAGTAATTAATTTAATTCATTCTTTGTGGAAAGATCAAAAAGAAGGAGCATCTTAACATGAAAATTACAAAAGATCATTTAGAAAAAATTATTACGGAAGAGCTTGAGACTCTGTTAAAAGAAGATTTAGAGCAAGAAGGAATTCTTGATTTGCTCAAGAAAAAGAAGAGCCCCTCCAGATCCGCCGAGGACGAAGCTGCGCTCGCTGCCCTACAAACTATGTCTCCTTCCGCTAGAAGTGCCGCCAAGGACGTAAAAGTGACCGGGTATAAAGATTTGGCAAGCAAAGAAGCAGGTAAGCCAATGATGAAGAAGTCTAGAAGCTATAGTTTAGAGGAAGAGACTCCTGATGACTTCGAAAGATTTGCGGATACTCCCGGTTACGAGGACGAAAGAGTTCCTGGCAAAACTGCTAGCCAAGTAAAGCGGCGAGATCTTCCCCCGGAAGAGCCTAAAGCCCAGTATGCAGATGATTTACATCTTTATCTTGAGGAAGATGATTACCCTGCTCCATCCAAAATGAAAAAGCTTGTAGCTCAAGCAAAGCTTGATGCTCGCTATCAACCAAGCAACATGGATCAGCTTAAGAAAGACTATGATAAACATGTAAGAAGTACTCTTAGAGATCCAAAACACGCAGACGCACACAAAAGAGAGTAAAATGCATAAAGAAAATGTAATCTTATACAAGAGTAAAATTAACTCTAGTGTAGAAGTGTTAGTAATCTATCCAGGACATCCTTCTTACGAATTAATGAAAGAGAATGTTTTTAATAATAAACGCTCTGTATCAATTCCTGAAATAAAAAGAATTGTGATTGATGGAAATAATTTAAATTCTAACCAGCTTCGCAACATAGAGGAAAAAGAAATTAAAAACAACTTTAGGTTTTAGAATGAATGATTTAAATATGCGCATTAATTTAAACGATGCGGAAGATGTTACTTGTGATAATTGTGGCTCAACAAGTTTTGAACAAGTTTATGAAATTAAAAAAATATCTGCTTTTTCATCTCCGACGGGAGAAGAGATGTATCTTCCCTCACCAATGTTTAGGTGTATTGATTGCCAACACGTTAATGATGGCTTCAGAGATTAAAATATGAAAACTTCCTACCGTGAAATTTCTGATAGACAGATTGAGGTTTCTATATCTGACGACGATCAAAAAATAATTATAGGTATTTTAGAATCAGATCAGTACGGTAAGTGGAGTTGTACTCATCCTTATTTTCCACTTCAAACACATTTAAAACATACTGTTGAAAATAAAGATTCTATGGTTGAGTGTGGTCGAAGATTGGTTGAGGCCTGGAAAAAACATGATGCTCAACAACGACTTGATGAAAAATTAAGAGAAATAAGAAAAAAAGAGAGAGAAGCAGAAGAATTACGTAATAAACAGAGAGAGGAAGAAGAGAAGGAGTATTGGGATTCCTTATGGAATATGGATACTTATGATCCTTTCGAAGGAGAACCATGAAAAAAATATTATTTTTATTAGTCAGTTTAATTTTAATTTCTTGTACAGAAGAGAGAAAAGAGAGTCCTTTGGTTTTCCATGATGCATCTTTAGCTAATACATTAAGCCCAGGACAGTTATCAGTTTTGGCAAAAAACAATTATGAGAACAGATGTTATAAGATGGAATTTTATTTCTGTCCGCCGCTGGATGAAGTTTGGCAAATGCAAGTTACAATAGATACTTGCAAAGATCCAGAAGAAATAGTTTCTATTAGCGAATGTTTTGAGGTCTTTGAATGTGATCCTTCGATACCTGATTTAGGAGATGTTGATTGTACAACTGATGATGGATATCCCGGAACTCAAAAGAAGATCTGCGACAAAGGTAAAATTAAATACACAGACTGTGTGTCTTTATGTTCTGAAGAAGTATGTGATTATGAAGACAACGACTGTGACGGCCATATTGATGAGGGACAGCGTAATGCATGTGATGAGTGTGGTTTCCTTCCAGAAGAAGTTTGTGATAATATAGATAACGATTGTGATGGTGGAACAGATGAAGACTTAATTCAAGAGTGTTCTACTGCTTGTGGAAATGGTGTTGAATATTGTGTAGGAGGTAATTGGGTCTCTTGTACTGCTCCTCCTGTAATGCCTGAGATTTGTGACGGTTTTGATAACGACTGTGATGGACAGATTGACGAAGGCATAAGTTGTGAATGCACAATTGATCATGTTGGAGTATTGTTTCCTTGCAAAGAAGCACCACTAATTTGTGGAGAGGGTTATAAAACATGTGAATGTACCACACCAGATTGTTCAGAAATAGTTACAACAGATTGTGTAGCAGCTTGTGTATATTTTCCTGTTCCCGGGGAAGTCTGTGATCCAACAAAAGGTACTATTGCTACTGAAGAATGTAATAATTATGATGACAATTGTAATCAATTAATTGACGAAGATTTATATGAACAATGCTACACTGCTGATCCGGATACATTATTTGTTGGTATTTGTCAACCTGGAATAATGACGTGTTATAAAGGCACATGGGGTAATTACTTTGATGGGATCCCTGACCATTTTGTTCCCGGGATGTGCAAAGACGAAGTAACTCCTCAAGAAGAAATATGCGATGGCGTAGACAATGATTGCGATGGGGAAACAGACTCAGGAGAAGAGTTAGGGCCTGTTGACGTATTGTTTATTGTTGATTGGTCTGGTTCGATGGATACAGAGATATTCGCTGTTATGTCTGCTCTTAATAAATTTGCTGCCAGTTACAGTGATGAAGAGGTATTACAATGGGGAGCTATTATGGGTCCTATTGATAGTACTTGGGATACTTTAGAATATTTGAATCTTTATCATAATCTTAGCGGATTTAGTGACTTTTTAACTTCAATGTCGCAATTAAATATAAATTCTTGGGCAATGTCGGGAGCTAGAGAGATGATGATGGACGCAATATATCTTTCATTGCATAATCTCGTTGGTGCTGGATCCTTACCAGTCGCCATTCCACCGTTAAAATGGGCTACGGGATCAGGAGTTACTGAGTCTCAACCTCCGATGAAGGATTTTATTATTAATTGGAGATCAGAGCCAGAAGTTAAGAGAGTCATAATTTTATTTACAGACGAAAAGTCTCAAAGCTATACTATACCAGATATTACTCAAGACATTTTACTTGAATTAATTGGTAAAATTACTAATACTAAGATATATATATTTTCTCAAACACAACATAAAGATAATTGGATTGCTCTTGAAGGATGGGAGCCTCTTTGTGCAGCTTCAGGCGGCAAATGGTATCAGTTAACAGATGATATGCTTATGATGTATAATAATCTTATGGAAATAATTGACGAAAACGCATGCGAGTAGATATTTAAAGTATGAAAAAATTTCTAGAAACACAATCATCTCTATGGAAAGAGTTTGTTGAAGATTCAAGATCTATTGATTTAGGTAGTTTTGAGTTGAACGATGAACTTAACTCTGAAATTTGGATGGATGAAAATAGAATAAGACCAGAAATTGCTGTTAAATTAGTTGAAATTGCTAAAGACTTTTTAAATAACATAGGGTTAGATGATCTAGAATACGAAGATATTACTTTTACTGGATCTCTAGCAAACTTTAATTGGTCAAAGTACTCTGATATTGATTTACATATTGTTGTAGATTTTAAAGAGTTAAATACTGATGTTGATTTAGTCAGAGAATTTTTTAGAGCAAAAAGTGGTCTATGGAATAAAGATCACGACATAAAAATTCGTGGATTTGAAGTAGAAATTTATGGTCAGGATTCAAACGAGCCTCATATTTCTACCGGCGTCTATTCTTTACTAAATAATGAATGGATTGTTAAACCAACAAAAGAGCCTGTTGATATTGATTATAAATGCGTTGAAAATAAAGCTGAACGTATCATGGATATGGTTGATCAAGTTGAAGAACTATATTATAAAGAAAAATATAGCGAAGCTCATATGTTTGGCAAGAAAGTTAAGCAAAAAATTAAAAAATTTAGAAAATGTGGCCTTGAGAGGGGCGGACAATTTGCTCCAGAAAACATTGCTTTTAAAGTTCTTCGAAGAAATGGATATCTAGGTAAGCTAAGCGATACTGTATCAAACTCTTATGATAGAATGATGTCTCTAGAAGATAATTTTGAAAAGAAATTCAGCAACTACTTGCAAGAAGAAGAGCCATTTCAAAAAAAAGTAAGAGTTAAGCATATTGCCGGTAAAAAAAGACTAATTGGTCTTGGAAATCAAAAAAATAAACCTCCATACACTAAAAAACCTAATTTTAAACGTTCAAAGTCTGCGCCTCCACTTGGTTAAAATTAAAAGTGTTTTTTTACTCCCAAAAACACTATTTATTTGTTGAAAAGCAATATTTTTAGGATTTTTAATTGAAAATGACCAATAAAAGTCAAAAAAACATAAAATTATATGTTAATTTAACAAAATCTATGTTAAATGAGCAGCTAGGCGCTCAAGATCAAGAGCAACCGCCGGCGGCACCTCCTGAAGCTGAGAAAGCTGCTAAAAAGGCTGCAGCAGAAGAGAAGAAGCTTCGAAAAAGAACTGCTAACAATATATTAAGGTATTTATCGAAGGATGAAGCTGCAGCAGAGCGTAATTTGATGTCTGTTATCAAAAATATCAAAGATCCAGAAGATTTTGACAGTTTTCAAGAAAAAACAAACAATATTTTACAAGTTGCTAACGCTAGAGTTCAAAAATTTGGTCAAAGAGTGCTCAATACTAACAAATTATCAATTTCTAATGGTTTAAAAAATCTTGAGTCAGATGTAGAAGATATGATGAATGTTTCTCTAGATGAGCAAGAAACAAATATTGCTAATATTGCAAAAAAAGCAATTGATGGTGCGGAAGATGCAATTCAATACTTATCTGATAATCCTGATCAGGTTGAAGACTTTTTAAACAAAAGACCAGAATTTGCAAAAACTTTAAAACAAACAATTGGTAATATTAAATCTAGACAGAGAGCACCAGGACAGTTCCAATCAAAAAAAGCGTCAGAGATTTCCAATGGAGCAAAAAAATTAAAAGCAAGACACCTCAAAAATTTAGAGGTTTTATCTAAGCAATTAAAAGCTACTCGTATTGATCCAGTAAAAGTATTTAGTTCTCCTGTTAACGCCGATGTTTTTGCAGAAATGCGTATAATCTATACTATTTTAACAATTTTTGAAGACTTTGATAGAATTGGTAAAAATTTACAAGGCAATCCAGACGAAAAATTAGAATACTTGCAAATAATAACTCCTCAAAGAATGATGGAGCTTTATAAAACTTCTAGAAGAGAATTTGATAAAATAGTTTCTACTTTAATCAAGGGAGCATTTGCTAGCAAAGCTGCTATGGGTGCAGATATAGCTAGAGCGAAAGCTCAAAGAGTTGGTACCTTCTCGGCCGCGGCAACAGGTAAGTTGAGTGAGATACTCAATTCATATGAAAACGTCCTTCTAGAGGCAAAAACTCCTGCTAATACATCAAACGAAGACTGGTATGGAAAACTTAGAGATCCAAATCATGAATATCGCCGAACCTTTGATGATTTTGTAAAATGTTTTAAACTAGGAAAAGACAATAAACTAAAAATGTTTTCTTTCCTATTATCCTCGCCTCCAGCAAAAGTAGAAGATTACTTGGAAAGAATGGAAAAGAAAATGTCTAAAACCCAAGGCAGATGTCGGCCAGACCCAGAAGACTATACAGCATTTTTTGAAAGTCAAAGTGTCTTAAAAGAACAGTTAACTATTGAAAACGAAACAGATTCTGATTTATCAGAGTTTATGCAAGTAGCTAATAATTTTTATCCATACTCAAAAGAAAATTTAGGGTTTGATAGACCAGTAAAGCTTAGATTAGTATCTGATATGGACAATTCTAAGAACACTTTTGGAAGAACTGCTTATTATGATCCTAATTCAATGGAGATAGTTATTTATACTGATAACAGGCATCCAAAAGATATGTTAAGATCATTCTCTCACGAGTTAGTACATCACGCTCAGAACTGTAGAGGTGATTTTGATAGAGAAATTGAAACAGACGAGGGATATGCACAGAGAGATCCCTACATGAGGGAAAAAGAGGCAGAAGCCTATTTAATTGGTAACGGATTTATGGTTAGAGACTATGAAGATTCATTAAAGGAGAAAAATAAAATGTTATCCGAAGAACAAATTAGAGAAATGGTCCGAGCAGGACTTAAAAAAGCACTGTTTGAGAACGAAGAACTAGAAGAAGGTGCCAAGCCTGACTTTTTAGATTTAGACAAAGACGGTGATAAAGAAGAGCCTATGGCAGATGCCGCGGCAGATTCAAAGGAAGGTGTTGACGAAGCACTTGAAGAAGAAGTCGATGAAGCACATTGCCCTGGTAAGCGTGACGACGATGAAGAACTTGAAGAAGCCGAAGAAGCTGTATTAGAAGAAGATACAACTGACGAAGCACAAAATCCAAGTTTAACTGTTGAAAGTCGACTTCAAAATAAAAACGACTTCCTATTTGAAAAGCTCACAAAAATGTGGACTAAGTAAGAGGCTTTACAATGGCGACTTATTATGTGTCAACATCTGGAAGTAATAGTAATTCAGGTGCCGACGACGATCCTTTTGAAACTCTTCAGCATGCTATAGATCAAACGTCTGGAGGAGATGATGTTAGAGTTTATGCCGGCACATATACTGAGTCTAATATTGATCCAGGGGCTAAAAATGAAATTAAAATTAGAAGTTTTGGAGATGGCTTAGTCGTCATTAACGGTACTGCTGGATCTGGCAGTACAAATGGTAATACCATTCAGCCTCGTAACGATTGGGTTATAGACGGCTCTACAGGTTCGTTGCTTCAAAATATTGAAATTATTGGAGGATCAGAGTCTTGTGTTAGAGGCCAAGGCGGAACAAACCGTTCTTTTTCTCTTAAGCATGTTATACTAACAGGAAGAGGCGCCGGAAATTTATCAGACGAAGGCAATTCTACCAAGTATGCAATAAAATTTCCTTCAACTAGCACAATACGCAATGTTTTAATTCGTAATTTTATTAACGGAGCAGTCACATATACTGGAAATCCTGGTCCTATTTATTTTCGGAATAACATAATTTATAAAATTGGTAATAGTTTAAACAGTGAAGCTATTGTTTCTCATGAAGACGCTGCCAATGAAATATTTTTTAATACGATAGTTGGATGCACCGGTACTATAGGTATTGATACAGATGCTGCAGTCAACCCTACTATTAAAAATAATCTTTTAGCGGCAAATAAATTTGGTGCATCAGGAATTCGTTTTAGAGGCAACACAAATGTTTTAAATAATTGTGTGCATTCTACTCTTTTTTCACCGTCAGGTGGAGCTTACGATGATACTGCTTCGGGCTCTTTAGATTCTAGTAATCTTACCTCGGATCCAATACTTAATGGAACTAACCCATGGGATGAAACATTTAATAGTGGCGTTAATGGAGACTTTAGTGTAACACCTTCAGTAGCGCCTTATGATGGATCACCTAGAACCACTGCAGGAAGCCCAGTAGAAGGTGCCGGTGTTTATTTAGGTGCCACTCTCACTACAGATTTTTCTGGATCTACAAGGCCAAGGCCTCCAGGTATTGGAGCACTTCGTGTAACGCCAAATATATTATTTACCACAGCACCAACAGGTGATGGGCTTGCAAACAAGGTTCAAGAAGATTTTATAATTAATCATTTTAATAGAATATCTGATGAAACACCTAGAAATGTTAGGCAGATACCTTTTAGCAAAGCTGTTCTTGGTCCATCAAACTTAAAAGACAGGACAACTGCGTATAAATTAGAGAAAGGAAAAGAAGGATCATAGAATTTTTATTAACTATTTATAATACAAGGAGATTTTATCATGGCTAATCCAAATAAAAAGAGAGTATGGCGTGAGCAACTTAATGCAAACACTACAACAACCAACACAGAGACTACAACTGCGACTGCAACTAAGGCAACAACTAAGACTAACACTGCCAAAACAACAGCAGCCACAGAAACAACAACGGCGACCACTAAGACAACTACTACGCCGACCACAACTGCGACAACTGCGACGACAACTGCTGATACAACTACTGTAACAGAAACTGCTACCGCAGGTACTACGACAACTCAAAGCACTAGCACAACCAAAACTACAACTAAGGCTAAGGCTACTAAAAAGACTACTCGTAAAAACAATAATACCACTACAAGAAAGTAAGGATAAAAATTATGGGCGGCGTTGCTGGTCACTTGTCACACCTCTATGATAATAGAGAGATGACATTTAATGAAATGAAAAAGATTTTATCTTTAGCTTCTAGCGGAGATCTTGTCGGAACTGAAAAAACTGACGGGTATAATATTTACCTAGGTTTTAAAGACGGCGAAGCTCGTTATGCTAGAAATAAAGGTGATATGCAAGTCGGCGGCAGATCTACGGAAGATTTAGCCGCTAGAGTATTTGCTGGCGGTGAAGGAGTTAAAAAGGTATACAATGATGCCTTTAGAGCTTTTTATAAAGCCGCTAAAAGTCTTACACCAGCAGAGCAGGATGCAATCTTCGGAGTTAATGGTGAAATCTTCTATAACACCGAAATTCAGGGTCCAGGTGCTTCTAACTTAGTCAACTATGATGCTAACGTTTTATCTATTCACCACGGTGGTCATAAAATGTATGATGCACTTGAAGATAAAGTAGTTAATATTGATGCTACTAAAAACTCTCAGGCTCTTGACAGAGTAATAGATCGTTTTGAATCCGCAACTTCAGATGAACCTTTTTCTGTCAGACGAACCGCTATGTTGAAACTAAAAAAGCTAGATGATGATTATGATCTTCAAATAGCTTTAGCTAAAATAAAAAAAACCGGCTTTCAAGGTAGTATGACAATTGAACAATATCTAGAAATTAATTTGTTAAAAGATGTTAGTAATAAATTACCATATTTTTCTGATCAACTAAAACAAGATATTGTTGATAGAGTTCTTAAAAAGACTGATGGTTCTGGACAAAAAGCTCACAAAGATTTAGCAGCTATTTATAAAGGATTTCCAAAAGATCAAAAAGATGCAATTAGAAACTTTGTTAATGATGGTAACAAATATATAAAACAAGCAATACTGCCAATTGAAGAAGCAATTCACGATTTTGCTGTAGAATTATTAAAGGGACTTCATAGTGCTTACATTCTTGATAATGAAGCAGAAGTTGGTAGAATAAAAGACGAAGTAGTTAATGCTATTAAAACTATTCAAGCATATCAGGGTGAACACGCAGAATTAGCGCAAGATGTTCTAGCCCAACAATTAAGAAAGATTAAACATGTTGACAATATTAATACAGCCGTTGAGGGTTTTGTGTTTCAATATGGAGATCAACTTTACAAGTTTACTGGGAATTTCGCACCTGTTAATCAGTTGTTAGGTCTTTTTAAATATGGCCGCGGTGTGATTCCACCATTTGAAAAAGCAGATATCCAGGAGCAAGGAGGTGATTCGACTCCTGAAGAGCTTGCACGACGTAAAATTGCCGTTATTCCCGGTAAATTTAAGCCACCACATCGAGGACATCTTGATATGGTAAAACACTACGCCGAGATTTCTGATGTAGTTGTTATTTTAATTTCTCCTATCCCTAGAAAAACAAGCGGCGGTGTTGAAATTACTAGAGATAAATCAAAACAAATTTGGCAAACCTATTTATCTTCCGCAGGTTTAGATTCTAACAGAGTTGTTATTACTGACTCTCCATATAATTCTCCGGTACAAACCTCATATGAGTTAGTTGCTGGAAACGTTCCTGGTTTTAAACCTGCTCCGGGTGATCTAATTATTCCTGGTGCTAGCACTAAGCCAGATCCAAAATCTGGTTTGTCTGATACAGCTAGGTTTAAAAAGTTTCATATTATACCAAAAAGTCAACGTGCTCCAGGTATTCTAACAGCTAATGTTGAAGACTATGCTTTTACTCCAAGTGAAATGGAGGGAGTTGCATTTAGTGCATCCGACTTTAGAAACGCGATTGACGAAGGTGATATTCAAGCTTTAAGTAGATTTATTCCGCAAGAAGTTAGCCCGGAATTAATTCTTGACATCATTTATGATGGAAATGTACCAGAGCAAAAAAAAACATTGACAACGGACTCCCTATATTCTTTGGTTGAAGAATTAATGCTTGAAAAATGGAAAGCATATAGTCAAAGTTGTACTGATTCTGAAGGTAAAAAAGGCTCTGCAGTTGTCAAGAAAAGTGAGACTGGGGAAGTAGAGTCTTGTCACACATCTTTAGATAAAGCAAAAAGCGCAGTAAAAGCTAGGTATGTAAATTACAAGAATGAAGAGTTAGACACTCCCACAGAAAGATACCGACGAGGTACTCACAATGAACAAGTAGAATTAGATGAGGGTTTAAAAGATTTATTAAATAAAGCAGGAGATATTGCTCGTGTAACATTAGC
>TARA_A100001201_G_scaffold20323_4_pt1 | contig 12154 bp, 16 predicted proteins | sample TARA_A100001201 | Tara Oceans TARA_A100001201 (sample SAMEA2619872) | marine metagenome | biome: marine biome (ENVO:00000447); feature: surface water layer (ENVO:00002042); material: "saline water (ENVO:00002010), including plankton (ENVO:xxxxxxxx)" | depth 5 m | reverse complement strand
AACTCAAAATTAAAGATCATAACACGACGCCTGGATCCCATTTCAAAGTCTAAAAAACTCTCCCCACTGACGATGCAAAGCGCAAGCTGAGAACATAGCAAACTCTTACCGCTACCCTCAGTCCCCGCAAGTACAGTAATACCAGACTTTGGAAGTATTGGCTCCACGGTAAACTCATGTTTACCACCGGACCTTTTCATAAGTTCACTGAGGCCAATCATGCCATTCTTTTTTGTCTCGACCGCGGGTATCTCTTTACCCATCTTTTCGAGGTCAGTGGCGTCTGCCCCTTTTGGTATCCCGGTCCTATCTGGCTCAATCAACCGCATATTTTGCAAATCTTTCTATAAATTTAACCTCTGCCTTTAACCCTGCCTCATCATTATCAAAGTATGGCATAACCTCGTCAAACTTATCAGCAATGAGCTTTACCAGTGGTCCAGGCCACCTGGCCATAGCTCCATTGTTCAATGTAATCGCTTGTTTACCAGATGATAGCAGACTTACAACGTCCTTTTCGCCCTCCGCTATATATAATCTCTTCTTTGGATCGTATTTATGGATCATATGCCACATAGGATATATGTAAGTATTGGCATGGCCTGTTATCTGGTATTTCTTATGCCACTTAATATTGACCAGGCGACCGTTCTCATTAAGGTAAATAAACATAAAAGTATCGTTTATATACCCTATGTTTAGCTTTTTAACGATGTCGATATGCCAGGGTAAGTCTTTTGTTATCTCATCAAAGTTAAGCAGCAGATTATCAACCGCCTCATTGACCTCATCGTAGTATCTATGCGGATCTAACTCTCTTGGCGGAGACCATACGTCAATTTTACGCGGTTTACTCTCTATTTCTGGCATTCTTTCCTCTCCCATAGCTTTTGCAAACGTAATTGCGTTGCCTTTTGCATCGCAGCCGAAGCAATGGTACAAACCCTCGTCAGTAAAGTAAAAACTTGGGGTCCGGTCATCATGGAACGGGCATTGGCCGTAAAATTCGCCTGGTTTGCTTGCTTTCTTAATTCTATTAACATATCTTTCAAATAGATCCAGCATTAGATATAGTCTTGAGCATTTTTATCTTTATCTATAAACATAAATGTAAAATTAATTCTTTTATTGTGATGACCTGGCTTCATATGCACACTATCTGTTTTGTGAAAATATGAAGAGTCAAAAAGTATACCTCGGTTCCATTTATAATTTACTTTGCGAGCCTTTGCATTAGAGTCTTTAATAAAATTGTCTATTTTTTCTCTTTCTCTGTTATAATCATTCCAAGTCCAATCATCTGGATGCTTAGTGTCGTAGACTTTCAAACCGTTTTTGTTATGATCCTCTACGCACCAATCTGGAGTAACCCAAATATTTACGTTTATAGCTGCTGGATCTGCGTGTGGATCAACACCAGGGCATTTATTTTGATGTATAAAAAACCATCCTCTGCAAAATCTTTTATCTTTTAAGATGTCGTATTGACTTAATAATTGTATTACTTGTTGCAACTCTGGTATAGGAAACGGCCCACCAGGTTTACCTTCATACGATTCTCCAAAATCTCTAGTCCTATAGCCACCAGAGTAAATTTGATTAGGATCGTATTCAGTAGTCAGCGCCCAATAACGCATGGCATCTATCCAAGGCAATGGCAATATATCGTCGATTACAACCATACCTTCCTTTTTAAATCCGTTTACTACGCTTTGATTAAACTGTTTTTTCGCGTTTTGCATTTTTCTTCTCTCTTCTCTTCTGAGCTTTGTACTCTTTGATTTTTTTCGTCGCAAGTCGTCTCATTCTCTTTCTATTTTTTGCAGATTTATTTGGCATTATCTGTATGGTGGTCCCGTTATCCAAACTACTAAAGATTTTCTAGTTCCTTTAGTTATTGGCGTTACTTTATGTAAAAAATATGATGGAAAATAGCAACAATCCCCTAACCTTAGATTTCTTACATACTCTCCTTTGCCAGTTTTAAACATAAGCTCTCCGCCTTCAAATTCGCTAGGATGATTTAGTAAAATGCTTAAAGAAAATTTGCGTATGCTCTGTTGCCATGGCCCAACATCCATATGCCAATTATAATGATCACTTTCTTCATATACGCCATATTGTATGTTCTCCCCTAATCCCATAATGTCGTATTTTAAATAGTTCTTATTTATTTCTATAGCTATATCTTGCACCTTGCTGTAGATCTCATCAAACCGTTTGTCTACATAAGGATATGGCAACCATCTGACAGTAGAGCTGCGATATGATTCATCTACGGCATTTTGAGAAGTTATAGTTCCCTTTTGACTCTCTATTGTGTCGCATAATTCTATAAATTTTTCACATTCTTTTGTAGTAAATACAGAAGTTAAGATACCAGGCTCGCTTCTGTCCATTTCTGGAATTAAAGGAAAGCTAAAACTCATAATGACCTCGTTTGTCTGTATACCAAAAAGCAAGCGTATACCTAACGCCGTTGCTTATTTTTTTCACACCATGCGCATACTCAACACCAGCTGGAAAAGCTATCATTTTACCAACCTCAACCTCAATCTCTGGTCCATCTACAAAATATGTCTGACCACCTTCATAATCGTCATTTAGATATACGACAGCTGAATAAGTGCGATGTGAAACATAGTTAGGTTCGCCAGAAGGATAGTAAGCGTTATCTCCATGCGGATCCATACTATCTTTTGTAAACCATTGTACTAAATCAGTAAAATCTGGGTATAGCGTATCTGGGAGCTTGTAATGCTCTTTTATGATGTGCGCAATACGATATTTAGCTGTAGATGCCATACAAATAATGTTTGCGTCTTGAACTTCTGTTATTGGAAATGATTTGTTTTGAAAGAAATCATTAGTTCCCTTAAAACTATGCGGCGAGTTATACTTTCTAAAATCAGCTAATAGACCAGCCTCATCATTGCTAATAAAATTATTGATCTCTATTATATCATGCTTCATTATCTTTGTCCTTTAGTTCTTCGTCGCTTATAGAAAACTCAGCACTTGCGTTACATTCTGAACACAATAAAACCGTAACCATACCTTCTCCTTCACGACCATAATCTTCGTAAGTAAAGTCAGACTGCCATATCATATCAGCTCTACAGTACCAGCAATTCATTAAGCGTCTTTTTTTAGTTTTTCTAATTCAAGACAGCATAAAAACACTTGCCATCCCCAATCTAACTGCTGTTTGCTGACAAAATGATGTGAGAAGTTTCCAGAGTTCTTATCAAGCTTTAATATCATTGCTGAATTAATCTCTGCCTTTGGCTGTAGCTCCAGGTACATTTTACGATACGCTGCAAGCTGGCACGTCATCTCTGGATAGATCCCTTTGCTTGTTTTAAAATCCCCAAGAACCAAAGCGCCATTGATCCTAGCAATAAAATCTGCGGTCCCGCCAATCTCATATTTTTCACTGACCATCTTTAGCTCTATACCCTCATATTGAGGCTTTGTCATCTTTTCCCATTCCAGGTAACCTAAAAAAGCATTCTCAGCTTTCTCGATTTGCTCCGCAGAATAATCAGTCGTATCTGGCTTTTCTCCTTTTATATGGCTTTCGCATAAATAGTGAGCAAGAGTACCTATGGTCCCAGCTTCTTTAAGTACTGCGTCTGGATCATCCCCCGCTAAAGCCGTGCGCCTGGCCCATGCCACCAGCACGTTCTTGTTCCAACCCAAGTTATTAAGTATTGTGGTTACGCCTTTAACTCGGCGACCGTCTTGTAATCTATACGCGGTGTGCGCTTTTGTTTTTGCCATTTACCATTATTGCCAACAATCTCTTGCGTAATCTTTGGCAATCCTTTCCTTCATCGGTTCGTTTTTTTATAATCTTTTTATAGACCTCTACGGTCTGGTAATATCTACCCAGCTTGTTCTGCAAATTTTATCCATTTTTTTAATTTTTCTCTAAGTATCTCATTCACTATTATGCTAACCGGGACATCTTTAACAGACGCTTTTATCTTAAGGGCTGTATAAACATCCAGATCAATCTCGCTATTAAATCTCTTCGTTTCGCCCTCAAAGGTTTTGATATACTCTTTGTTTTGCGGTGGACGTAAACGCCGTATTAACTTTTTTTCTATTGACTGAGCCTCTTCTAAGCTCTGCACAATTTTAAACTTTGCATTTAAAAACTTCTTTTCATGGGTTTTTAGTCTGGCAAATATCCTGGTTGAATGACCTATGTAGATAAGACCGCTTTTATCATACAAAGCATAAATACCAGTAAGCGATTTATCTCCTAAATATCTTTTGGTATCATCGTCAAAATTGTACCAGCGACCTGGTGTTATTCCGTATATATACATTACTTACCCCAAATCTTTTCTTTAACAAGCGTTGCCATAATTCCATAATTACTTAGATCTAAAAAAGCATCTTCCAGAGATTCGTTTTCTACAGCAGATTCGCTTGTCATTATTAAGTTTTTTGCTCTCTGGATCTTATCGTGCATACGAAACCATATACCATATAACGACATCTGGACCTCTTCGTCGTTCTCTAGCTTAGTCCCAACTGATATATTCTGAGATCCATAATCCTTTTGCTTACGACAGAATAATATATATTGCTCTGCTTGTAGCTTTTTGAATCTTTTAGTCATGGCCGGGTATTTCTTTTCCATCTCAGAGACAGTCTTAGCCTCTATATCAGTCATTATAATATCATCCATTAACTACCTCGCTTTATTTTTAAATATGTAATCAAACCAGATATGCCGCTAAGGCTTAATATTGTATAAAAAAGACCGTGCGGTTCTCCACATATACCTAGTAGGTGCTTAATGGTCTCTATCATTACTGCTTTCTATTTCTTCTCTTATCTCATCTAACTCATCTAAAGCGTTTAAGCAGTCTATATTTGCCTGGAACATTTCAGATTCAAGCTCTATTAGCTCTTTGTGGACCTCAAGATCTATTATCATATCTATATTGCTCATAAGTTGTGTAGCTTTCTCCATAGGCGTCTTAACCCATGGTGTGCGTTTAGTTTTAAAAACCAGTCTATATCTTTAATTGAGGCCATAGATCCGCCGCTCTTAATAAATCTCCAAAAATATATGAAATACCACTTGCTCATATTTTGGATCTATTCTTGTTTTTTGCGGGAGCGCTGGCCTTTGGCTTAAAGGAGGAGGTTCTCTGTATGACAATAAGGATACCATCGACCAGCGCGTCTAAAATGTAAGCGAAAAGATGTCTTAACCAGTAATACCAACCATGTATTATCGTCTTTTTCTTTTCGCTTTTATCAGCTCGAGACCACATACCTTTAAATCCCGAACCTTATTTGGGTGCGTCGCAAAACCGCAACGCAATTCTTTATTCTTGTCGTAACCGGCAAATCCGCATCTCCGATTCTCCCTTAAGGGGCATCTTTCAAACATCGCACCCAATCATCAAAAGTCATACATACATAGGTTAAGCCGCGGTCCTCGCGAAACATAACAACATCGCAATTACCGAGGCGTAACCATTGTGGTATGGATTTACGGCGCTTGGCTTGGATTTTAACATTATCAGCTACAATATCTACATCTGGCTCTAGGCCCAAGGATCTACCATCGCTACCCCAGGCACGTTTTACTTTATCAAAACCAGCCGCTATTAATCTTTTAACTAGCTCGTTTTCGTATCCAGTGCCTTTTCTCTTGCTATTTGCCATATTATCCCAGTCTTGTTGTAGTTTTTGTATCTCTTCTTTTGATCTATTCTCTAGTTTAGAACGGCAGATCTTCGCTGGCAGCGACTCCTGGCTTTTGACTTGCATCAAACGTAGCCTCCTTTTGTTGTGGTTTAGCAAAGGTAACTTTTGCCCCGCTATTCTTTTCAACAATCTGGATTTCGTTCAGATATACACTTATAGATTCTTTGCCATTCATATCCCATACTTTAGGGCGGACCACTAGATTTACAACATCGCCACCATAAGGGTTTTCCATAGTCCTTTGTCCATCCATATCAAATACGTCTGGAAATCTCTCTATGCCGTCATTGGAATAGATCCCATTTTTAAATTTGATTTGCGTAGGCTTGTCTTTTACATCGCAGCTCTTGTATTTACCGTCTTTATCAGCCTTACTTACGCCATTTACCTTTGATACTCCAGACTGCTTTGTGATCTCTTTAAGCATTTCCATAATGCTTTCTGTTACCTCTACTGTTACGCTATGGCCAGTGTTATATTCAAGATCTGGCTTCTGTATATGCGAATAGGTAACAGTTACATTCTCCAGTGTAATCGGAGAGAACTTGACGGGCGCTTTCATAGACCCGCTGTTTTTATTTACTGCCATAAGATACTCCTATTGTTAATTAAAACTGCAATGAACATCACAGTTAGTAAGATTTCGAAAAAATATTCCCTTATATACCAGCGCAAGTGCTTCAATCTATAACCTCGTAAGCTATATTCATTGTATCTAGCTTGCGGCCAATCTCAGATATTATATTGTATTTAGAAAAAGTGTCTTTAGTAGATATGTCAAATGACGTTACAAGTACGCCATTCTTAAGTGCCGAGCCACCAGGCGAAGATGTGCCACCTAGCGACTCGACATAGGAGAGAAGTTCTCTTTTTTTAACCTTGTTAGGTTCAATTATTCTTATTTTGCTCATTATGGTATGTGGATTCCATTTTTCTTCTTTTTATTTTTTGCTTACGCTTTATAAGCTGATTGTTGTTTAATCTTTTTTTATATGATTTAATTTTAGATTTCATTTAGTTTTTATCTGGTCCGCTATCAGTGCTAAACAAAAAGCTCCTCACGAGTTACGTTAATATTAAATCTATGAAATACAAATAAGATACTATCAGCCTGGCTATCTTGCAATCTACGTTTTCCAGAGGTTATTTGGTGCAAAAGAGGGTAGGTAATGCCAGATTCTCGGGATAACCAAGCTAAAGTTCTTTGTACGTCCGCCCTAGATAAAATATCCTTTATCTTAGTTTGCGCTTGTATAGGTTCTTCAATTTTTGGACGTGCCATTTGTTTAATTTCCTTTAATTAAAGCAAATAATAGTGCTACTTAAAGCATAAAAGCAATAACTTTTCTTACTTTTTTTAATTTATTGCTTTATTGTTACATAAAATGTAACTTAAAGTTAAATAAGGAGGCTAGTATGGCTAAAATTATAAGAAAACAAACTGATAACAAGTATTTAATTAGATATGTACCCCAGGGTTACAGAGATTTATTTCCAAAACAACCCTATAGGCATATCACTGTCCAGGGTAAAACTGCTGCTGATAAAATAGTTAGCGAATTGACTGCTATAGAAACTATAGATATGAATCAGCGTAAGTTAGGTATAATGCCTACTTCGCATACTGCAAAAGAAATAGATATTGAAACTTTATTTAAATATTTTGAAAATCAATATATGCCATATGCTGAATATGCTGACAGTACAAGGCGTCGATATTTAGGTATTATGAGTAAGCTGCGATGTGATTTAGGGCGTAGTTTTTTATTTAAAGACATAGTTTATTCGCTTATTGTCTCTAAGTATGCGACCGGCAAGCGTAATCAATGCGTTACAATGATAAAATGTATTAATCATATTAGAGAAATAGGTCGTAAAGCAATTATTGGCGAAATTACACCAGGATTAAAAGGTTATAAAATATCTGGATTTCCTATTAAAACACCTAAAGTAGTAGATGCGCCTAAAAACCCTTTGACATTAGAACAGCTAGACTCCATATACAATAATCCTAATATTGAAGAGGTTACTAAAGATATTATACGTCTTTATATTATTACTGGCTGTCGCAGATCTGAGCTTTGTAGGCCATATTTTAAATGGGACCAGATAAATGAGGCTAAAGGTGTTGCATATATAAAGAACAAAGGCAATAAGGGCAAGCATTCAAAGGCCTTTGAGATACCCTGGCTAGAGCAGCATCAAATTTTAATAAAAAGAATTGCTGCGTATTACAAGCCGTGGCATGAATTATCTTCTGAATATCCTATACCAATAACTTGTCAAAGCATATTTGACAGAATAAAAGCTGCTAGTAAAATTAGCGGAATACCATTTACACCGCATGATCTGAGAGATACTGGTGCGACTCTTGTATTGAGATCTACAAGTAACATCTATGCTGCAAAAGAGTTTTGCGGACATAAAAGCGTACGCGATACTGAAAGATCTTATGCTGATTACAATATATCTGATAAAAAGAATGCTACAGCTAATCTTTTAAATCATTTAGGTCGTTTACTAAATTAAGACAGCTGCTCTGTAAGTTTTATGCGCGTATTATAAACGCCGACAGCAACCTCTTTAAACCTTAAAGAATCTGTACTCATACGAACGTAATTATAGCTAGATCCATCGTAGTATAAAAATTTATAATGCGAGCCGTCCACTGCGTCGCGCATAGCCTCTAGGCTTGTCTTGTAGGTTTCGCTGACGTGATTTAAAGAAAAGTGCCAAAACTTTTTAGCACCATGCTTTTGATGAGAAAATTCATTGCCGCCCTCTGATACTAATGTCTCATTGCCATAGTTTACGCCCTCAGACCCAGATAAAGTTACGTTTGTCAGATTTAATTTATTTCCAATTATAACCTCAGTAACCGCAGTTTGCGTGGCTACGTTAGAATATATATAAAAGTATCTTGCAGTTGCAGCGCTGCCGCCCTGGGTATTTGCTAGTCCAGTCTTAACATTCCATCCAACCGATAGATCCGCATAGCTAGATCCAGTTATAAAATTAGCATCTCCGCTGCCAAAAGCGTTTGTACCATCGCTGCTGCTATTAAAAAAATGAACATCGCTGGATGTAACTGCATTTGAATAAACAGCAACGGCGTCAATAGCAGTTATGGTCCCGCCCATATCAAAGCGTACTGCATCATATTGAGGTATGCTGGCCCCAGTAGATATTGAAACGTCAGTCAGTCTGGATTCGCCAGTTACACCAGACGCAGCTACAAAGTTGTCAGATTGACTCTGCCGATCTCCGCCTACTGGCTCTACGCCATACAAGTTTTCATTTGAGTAGATAAAATATTTTGCCATATTAAGATACCTGGGTTAATTCTAGTTCAATTTGATTTGTTTTTTTTATGGTTCGCGTAATCATAAAGTTTTGATTTGTAATTGCTGTACCATATAAGGTTAAGTCGCTAGGTTCGTCTGAAATTGCCACTATATCGCCTACTTCTAGCTTAAGATGAGTTAGGTTATAGCTTATGAGATTTATGACGTTTTTGCGCGTTTTATAAAGGTCTAAATATAGATCGTGTACCGTCTGCGCATATGACTTTGCTTGCGTCTCAGTTTGATTACTCTGCGCTACATAATAGATCTTATCGCAGCTAGTATTTAGCTCCAGGTCTTTGTCTCTTTTATAGTCAGCTTTATTGGTGCTGCTTGTTGTTATATTTAGTCTATTTTTCCTGGGGCCATAGTCGTAATCGTATTCCAGTCTAATCTTAGTATAAACATTACCAACTCTAGTTTTTCTTATATCCTGGAAAGCGCAGTCGTCAAAGCTAATTGTAATGTCGGGATTAAGTGAGCTTGGGTCGTATGCGCTTGTTAGTTTTCTAGGAACGATCCTAGCTATACCATCTCCGCTAAAGAAAAAGTAATATCCAAACTGTCTACAAATGTCGTCTATAAGCTCAAATGCTTTAATCTCATCAATCTGGGAAAAGTGCGCTATCATTGATGTATCTAAGTTATAGATAGTGTCAAAATCAGATACGTTAATTTGTGAGCTTGCTAGACCTAGCTCATTACGCAAAATATCTTCAATCATATGGACCGGATGATTTATAATATCTCCATTGTTTTTATCATTACCTGGAGATCCGCGAGACTCATCTACCCAGGATCCATACTCTCTACCTTGCGCGCCTATATATATGACTTGTGCGTTACTTGGAAAGCTAAAGTCTCTTTCAACCTCTACATCTTTTATATCAAATTCAAAAGGCTTGTTCATAAATACCTTTTTTTCTTTTACAGTGCCAACAAAAGACTTTGCTTCATTAGGCTCATATTTTACTTGCATCCATGCGCTATCTACAGTAACCGTACCCTGGCCACTGCCAGTCTGAGCAACTAAGGTTATTTTGGAATTAAAGCCCCAACTGCTAGCGTCAGCAAAGGTAACTACATTATCAGTTCCGCCAGATCCGCCTAAAAGCATAACGCGCTGCCCAGTAGCATTTTGGTTTTGCTGTGTAGTTCCACTATTACCACCAGTATTTCCATCTATTTCAACTTGTATATCTAAAGCATTTGTAGCTACAGATCCCATCATATAGATCCTAACTGGATTTGAACTTGCTAAAGTACCAAGGCTTGAGACATCGCCCAAGCCAAAGTCTGATAGATCTGTAGTGCTGCCAAATGTCCCAGTGGTTGTAAATGCAGTAGTAGTTTGAGAATGGCGGTCCCTGGTATATGAACTATCTTGTCCGGCCTTTGGGACCATAGGAATTATAGCGTATGCTGTCTTACTGCCAAAATCAAAACTAACTTTAGCGCTTGCAGTGGTTACGCTAACCTGGCTGCTGGTATTGTCTATATTACTATAAACTCCACCGCTATACAAAAACGCTCTATTAGCGTCCATGCCGTAAAGCTCTCTGGTGTCTGCTAAAGCTATTGATTTATTTGAGTCAGTGTCAAATTCATTAACTACTATTGCTGGAGCTAGGTTTCGTGTAGATCCAAATCTATCAGAGGCCAGATCTGAGGTTTGTGAATTAAAGTAATTGAGGTCTGGTACGAAGTTACCATAGAGCATGGGTATTGGCTTGTTAAAATTAATTTCTGGAGCGTAATGAAAATCGTTTGCCGTATCGTCTTGTCTAATAATAGTCTGAGGTAAACTAATATTGTATTTTTGTTTATAATTATTCACAGTAATTGAACATCTGGTTTGATCGTAATCAAAATCAGCAGTAATAACTCCACTAAATAATTGCTCTTTAGTTATATTGCCCTGGTTTTCAGTTGGAATAACATAGATCTCCGCCTTACGGCCATCATAATCATTAGTACCTATTAAGTCAGAGAATCTTTTTTTTGAATCAGTGGCAAATACCTTTGTATTTATAACCTCAATATCAACGCTAGACTGCTGGACCCGAAAATCAAAAAGTTGCAAGGTGTCTTGTATTGGTCCGACGCTACTTACAATGCCATGATAAAAATCAGATCCATCTGTAAAATCTACAGTACTTATACCAGTAAAGTTTGTTTCGTCTCCATAGTAAAGCCTTATAAGGAATATAGTGGATGAAGATCGACGCTCTAGTGCATAATTAATACTAGAATTGAAATCAAGCAAGATTAGCTCCTTGCTTTTCTAACGCTGGTATAAGTTTATTTCTAACGTAATCTTCCTGGACCACACCGCCTTGGATCGTAACATTGACCGTGCTTGTGGGCGACCCAGTATCATTCATGGCTTGCAGTGTATCTAAGCCAATAGATTGCGTAGCCTCACGATTCATAATAAACTCTCCAGACTGCGCAAGGATTGGTACGTTATCTGGTCCCTGGACCATACCGCCCATAGCGAATCTTTGTATACCTCTATTAGTTATTGCTCCGCCCTTATGACCTATTAAGGATCCGAGTATATTAAAACCAGCCTTGGATGCGCTAAATCCGCCACCGGTTATCATACTTAATATCATAAAGGAAACTGCCTCTGCTGCAATTTGCGCAGCTATAGATTTTAGTGAATTGGTTACAGCTTCGCCAAGGCTTTGCCCCTGGACCACTGCCTCCCCTATGTTGTCTGAAAACTGCTTAAAACCATTAGCTCTTTGTTGCAGAGCTTCTTTTTCTTGAGCCAGGTCTCGCTTTCTTAAATTCATAAGGTCTTTACGCATCTCAGCTTCATCTATTAGCTTAGATTCAGAGTCAGCTTCAAGGCTTGCCATATCAATTACAAAATCTTTTACCTCAGCTAAAGCATCAATTTTATCTTGCTGCGCTTTTACAAAAGCGTCTGCCTCATCCATTGTTTGATCTTGCAAGTCTTTCATAAAGCTCTCAAAAGGATCAAATATTGTCATATCGCCAAGCGCATCTACCTCATCTGTAAACATTTGCTCAAAAAACCCTTTTTGCCCTGGTCGCATACTGGT
>TARA_A100001201_G_scaffold21539_1_pt1 | contig 12166 bp, 18 predicted proteins | sample TARA_A100001201 | Tara Oceans TARA_A100001201 (sample SAMEA2619872) | marine metagenome | biome: marine biome (ENVO:00000447); feature: surface water layer (ENVO:00002042); material: "saline water (ENVO:00002010), including plankton (ENVO:xxxxxxxx)" | depth 5 m | reverse complement strand
TAATATTGTTCAGCTATTTGTTTCTGCCAAGCATGAAGTTTATTATAACCTAACTTAAAAGCATCTTCATCTGTTGTTTCTGTTGTATTTGCTTTCTTTTTATCGTCTTTTGTTTCAAATGCGATAACTACATCTAATGAATCATTGTCCACATACCAAGCTTTTATTTTATTTGCTTCAAACTCTCTCAAAATGTTTGTGCTATTAAGCTTATCTGTGTATATATGTGTATAACCTGGACCATAACAATTACTCATTCTGTTGGCAACTCTTTCATCTGCATAATTTTTATTTAAGTATTTACCCATACGAGTTTTACTAAATAAGAACTCTCTAAACTCTGGCTCTATACAATATGTTTCTTTTGCATAATGACTGAACAAAGAGTTTTCATACTCATTTACAAAACCATATTCTTTTTCATATTGTCTTATTTTATCTTTACCAAAGAACTCTACAATCTTTTTAGTTTGATATTGTCCTGGGCTATTATTTGAAACATACCAGTTAATTGTATCCACATCAACAGCATCATCTTTTATTTCACTAATGATTTGCTCTTGAACTGTTTTATTCAATGTTAAGAAATAATGAAAATGTGGATACTCATAATAATCAAGCTTGAAAAAGTATGGATCTTCTTTTCTAACTTTCTTCAATATTCTCATAACTCTAGGTATTGCGTTACTTATACGCATAGCATGCTCTACCCAATCATTATTTTTACCAAACAATCTTTTAATATCTTCAAACGTAAGCAGTTCATTTTCTTCTACTAACTGTTGAATAGCAATAGCTCCATCTAATAAATCCATATTTACCGACATAATGTTTGCTGATAACTGATTGATTGCTCTAGTAGCTCCGTTATGGTCTACTTCAAAGTAAGGCACTTCTTCTAACTTAAGGTCTTTTGCAATGCTATATCTTTGATGACCATCTAACAATACATACTGATTGTTTATTTTATTTACAGTAACTGGGGTTAAAATACCGACCTCTTTAATATTATTCTTTAGTCTTTTATAACTAACTGAACTTTTGTTAGGTGCGTTTGCTCTGATGTTACTGCTTATTACTATATCACTTACTTTCAATTTCATATACATCCTCCTTTAGGATTATTGAAAAATTAAACTTTCTCATTTCACTTTCTTCTATACCAAAAGAATCATTGAAACTATATACAATATCATTGTCTTTCAGTAGATTCAAAAATTCTGTAAATGTCATACTACCTCCTAGTCTAACAGCACAGAATATGCTTTAGGATTATTTTCTACAAACCAATCAATACACATACGAAGATGTTTTACATTACCTAACATTTCACAGCCTTTGAGGTAATCATATACTGCTACTTCTGTTGGGTTCAAGTTTATAGAATCTCCAGAATAAGGATTCTCTATTGTTTCATTTTCATCACCAATAAACAATTCAGATATTATTTCTTGCATGCTCATTACTTACCTCCTTCAAGGGTTTCGTCTAGTTTAGTTCTATACTTATATGCTGATAATGCTATAGATAGCTTCAACACATCAAGATACAGGTGGTCTGTCGGCAGCCCTGCTTTTTCGTAATTATTCATTTCTCTATCTTCTATATGATCAATTACGTTACACAAGGCTATGTATTGCTCTTCATTTAATCTAATCATACTTTACAAACCATTTTTTCCATTCAGACTTTTTAGCATATTTACGTTCAATCCAGTTAGAATCTTTAGCTTTATTATATCTGCTAAATGCTACTTTAGATTCTAGCTCTTCGTAATATTTTTTATGTAATTCAATCATTTCTTATGCTCGACTTTGCATTTAATGACCTTATTATTTATTTCTACCACCTCTTTAACCTTCGGTACTTCAATTACTTTACTTTCGCTTAATGCGAATACTATGATTGGGTTGCTCATCTGAGCTCCTTTCTTTGCTTTTCAGATACATATCTTCCAAACAATCTCCACACAAGTAGTTCCGTACAGGTAATTTTCCACAAAATCCACAGTATATCTGTTCTATTTTGGTTTTTATTTTTGATTTTAATGCAATTTTTTGCATACTATCCTCCAGTTGCACAGTAATATCCACAAGTCAAGTCTGCACCATAAGTCACAGCATCTTCATCTGCTGGAAATACTTCACCACAAACCATGCAGCGTAGCCAACTACTGCCCGTATCTATTTTGTACTCAGCCCACATGGCGTGTATTTTGCGTGACTCTTCTGGCGTACAGTTACAAATGACCTCAATGTATCGAAGCACTTGTATCTTGTCAGGTGCATATGGTTCAAATTCACGAACATAATCCGATATTGATGCGAAGGTTCCATCATTTATCATCGTTGTTTTTCTTTTCAAGATTGCTCTCCTTTTTTTGATTTGCGAGGGGGAATGTACCCCATAATTGCAGTGTTACTACACTTAAGGGTTAGCTTTGTGCCTAGCTAAGTTCCCCCTCGCACGTGGCTTCTCACTGTTCTAATGAAACGAGTGTCACTTATCGAAAGGGTTAGAGCCTCCTGCAAAGGAGTTCCTAAACTCTATGCCCAATTTTTGTCGTATTTGGTAGGTTTTACTATTTTGTAATTCAGTCGTATCCTGTACAATCTTCTGTCGCATCCGTCTTATTGATTCAGAATTAGTCATTTTTTTATTTGCAACATACAACTTTAGAAAGTCGTCTGTAGACAATTGCTTACTATCTACACCCAACTTTCTTAAGTCATAGTTCCATATCAATGCCAGTAACTTGTAATCATCTTGAGCTAAGTTGGGTGCTTTCTTAAACAATCTTTCCAATCTTTCTTTTAACTTCACACTACATCCTTTGGCTGCATCTCTTTTATGTTTTCTATATAATATTCCATACCTTCTACGAACTTATTATATTTACTTACACTAGTACGAAGATGTTTGTATGCTATATGTGTATCTGTACTGACTTCACTTGCAAATTTAGAGAAAGCTTTATACAAGTACAGCTTGTCTTGGTGCTTTTCAATTACTCTAAAAAGTTCGTCATTCTCTGTTTTAATCTCTAATCCTTGCATACTGTCAGAGTATTTAAAGCTTTCAAAACTTTTTATGCTTAAAACATCAAACTTGACAGCTTTATATTCGTTTACTTTTATCCAAATTGCACTCATGTTATTTACTCCTTTTAAATAGATTTGGGAATTGTTCTCTTAATTTATTGTCAACTTCTGCTGATGTCATAGTCCTTCCTTCTCCTTCTCTTTTAGGACTATTTATGTATTTTTTAAAAGCTTTACGACTGTTTACTAATTTACGTCTTTTACTATCAGATTGATTTTTATTATGGTGCTTTGATCTAGGCATAGTTCATTACCTCACTATTTATTTATTTATGGTTGGTTAAAAAAAAGCGTTGAAGGGCATCACATTATGACGCCCTCCAAACACGACCGAGCTATGAAAGCTGAGCACGAAGCTCCTTACTAGCTCTACTACGAAGCTCTCTATCAGAGCAATTCGCAGGCACTCTCAAGGATAGTAGCCTACCTTGAACCATGCAAGTAACATGGATAGTAGGAACTTTCCTATCGAGTTGACGAGGAATACCTTTCTTAGGCATTACGCACCTCCTTTCGATAATTACGACAATACACTGCAATGGAACGCTTGATAGTAAAGTTCCGATACAAATCAGAGTCCTTACCGTACTTACGTCCAATCCAGTCCTTCCATTCCCTTGCCTTCCAGCCTTTAGGATAAGGCACACTAGACATTGAAGAATACCAAGATAATAAACCAGGGCAACAACATCCAGAGCATGGCAAGGAAATTGAGTATGAAACGAAACATATGAGCCTCCATCATTAAGGGTTATGTGCTAAGGGTAAGGAAGAACCTCACCCCTAACACGACACAAGGTTGTGACTACTTAGAAGCCACCGCCAACGGACTTAACTGAGTCCAATGGACACACCCAAGCCTTAAAGAACTTGTAGAGTGAACCATCCTTTCGCTTACCAGTGACCATAGTAACTGGAAGGAAATGATGCTTAGCCCACAGAGCTGTAGGATTAGCAGGCTCAGGCTTTGGTGCGATGGACAGACCTCTCTCGGCAAGTACACTCTTGAGGAGGGTTACCTTGCGTTCGAGGTCTGAATCATCCGAGGCGTTAATCAAGATGTTGTCGTTCAAAGCAATGTCATCACGCTTGACATCTTGTTCGGACCAACCATTACCTTCCTTAACCCCTCGAGATGCTGAGATTCCTTTGATAGGCTCTACATCTGGAGCTAGTTTAGGTTGAGTTGGGACGTTTGGGTTTTCTTTTGGTGTAGCCATATGATATGACTCCTTTCATTAGATTGTGATTAAAACAAACATGAGGTCAAGTTTTCAACGAAAACCCAACCCCATGAACCATAATTGCAGTGGGATACCAACCATATATATTACGCATACACATTCTTGACAAATTTTTGACATTTTTCTACGATTTTTGTATCTTTGACCATGAAAATGACCAAAACTAGTAGAATTTGTACTGATTGTAAGGTTTCTAAGAAAATGATCAACTCCTTTGTTTTGGCAAATCTTAGAGAATCCTACTACTTTTGTAAGATTTGTTCTAAAATAGAAAGGTTAGTAGCATATCTTTAAGTATTACTTATATATAGTATATTATATATATAATATTATATATAAATACTTCAATATACCTTACTTCACTATGAAGTATTCTATATATAGTAATACTATATAAGTAGTCACAACATGAAAAAACGTAAATTAGACATGAGCCACATAGATGACGACTTGCTGTTACCCTTGAATAGGATATGGTGGGATGAAAGCATGATAGAATACTACGCAGATGTCATTGATAGCAGAAATTTAGCGGATGAGGTGCGAAAAGTGTACAAAGTTGAAGAATTATCGCCTTATTACGAATATCAACAGATGTTAAGGAGGAAGAATCGTGAGAAATATCTTTAAAAAGAAGAAAAAAGCCAAACCAATCGAACTTCCAAAGGATTTGATTGCTACTAATAAAATCAAAATGCACTACGATACGGACGATTTTGCGTCTGACCTAGACCTTATAACGGATAGACTAAAAAACGTCGATATAAGCGAATATAGAGTGCTTAAAAACGATTCTAAGGGTTAGGCATGGATAGGATTATACGCAAACACTTGAAATACCCATTAAGAAAGGGTGCAAAACGCATAGTTTATGAAAAAGCCTACGAAATCTACACAAAAGATGAGGCTAAGGAACGAAACATAGACTATAAGCATTGGAGAGAGTGTAAGAAAGGTGATTATGGTATATCTGATGATGGATTTGTTGCTATATGTCTAAATAGACGTGAATACAAGAATACATCTAATTTGGTCTTTCCGTATGGGCAAGGTTTTGCCAGAAAGACTGGTTCTGCCAAATTAGAGTACTTGCCCCATAAAAAGTCTGGTAGCTATGTAAATCTATCGGCTAAGAAGAATTATGAACTAAAAGCTCAAAAGACACAATACAAGAACTTTGCTAAGACTTATGCTGCAATGGTTATGGCAGGTCATGTAGATTATAACGTACTTGGTAAGGTATTTGATGTAAATGAGCCACAACCTATGGCAAAAGCCAAAAGTCTTTTAAAGAAGGAGTATATGCAAACAATGGTAAAGAATGAAATAACCGAAGTATTAGCAGATAAGAACGTAGACCCATCAAGAGTAGTAGATATGATTAACGATGCGTTCATTATTGCAAAAGAGAAGAATGATCCAGCTAATATGCTTAGAAGTGCAGAGAACTTTGTAGATATGCTTGGCATGAAGCAAAAGAAGAATGAGCAGAAGTTTACAGAGATAGAAGGAGAATCCATAGACTACGAGGAGATACAGAAACAAATTGCAGGATAGGATATACGAAGTCGAGGACTTGACCGACTTTGATACATATAAAGACCCAGAGCTGAATAAAATAATAGTAGAGCATTACCGATTCTATAATCGAACGCTTTTTAATGCTCTAAAAATAATCCATAACAAAACCAATGATGCAAATGCGAAAAAATTTTCTAGTAAAGTTTTAGCAAAGTGCAGTTCTGAATGGCAGAAAAACAACAAATAGCAGATATACACAAGCAACTTCGTGAGGACATGATTGCTTTTGGTAGAGTTATCATGCCTAATATGTTCACAGTCAAATCTCCTAAGTTCCATTATGAGATGGCAGATGCTTTTATGAATGATGATATTCGCAAAATCAACGTAGTAGCACCTAGAGGTCATGCTAAAAGTTCTATTGGAGCCTGTGTATATCCCCTGTGGCATTTATTCTACGAGCCTGGAAAGAAACTAATCGTACTTTCTAGCAAAACGCAGGGTCATGCTATTGAACTATTGCAGAGCATTAAAGACACTATTGAGTATTCTATGCCACTACGAAAGCTATTTGGGTATTGGGGTATGCACTCAGCAAAGGTCTGGACCAAAGATAGAGTAATACTTAAGAATGGTAGTGGTTTTATCTGCAAAGGTACAGGACAACAGGTTCGTGGATTAAAGTTTGGAAACCAACGACCAACGCTATTTATTATAGATGACCCAGAAGATGAGAACAATACCAAGACTACTTCTGCTATGGAGTGGAATTTAAGATGGTTACTACAAAGTTGTGAGCCAAGTCTAGATGCACAACGAGGTAAGATTATGGTTATTGGTACTCCACAACATGAAAAGTGCATGGTAGAAACATTGGGCAAGATGACAGATTGGAAATCATTTAGATATAAAGCATTACAAGACAATGGTAAAAGCCTTTGGAAAGAATTACATCCACCAGAAACACTAAAAGCTAAAAAGAAATCATTAGAAGATATTAATCGAGTATCTGTTTTCTACAGAGAATATCAATGCGAGGTAGTTGGTGATGAAGATCAATTGATAAAAGAGAATGAGATACGAAGATACGATGGCTACTACAAGCCAAGCACAGGTAGGTATGGTACATTGTACCTCAAAGAGCTAAATGGAGAAAAGTACAATCCTCCAATAGAAAAGCATGTCTATGTTTTTATTGGTATTGACCCTGCTTCTTCAACAAAGCAAACAGCGGACTATTCTACCATAGTGCCAGTAGCTATTGATTCAGAAGATAATAGATATGTTTTGCCTTACTACAGAAAACACGCCAAGCCAATGGATTTAGCTAAGGCAATACTAGAATATGATACACGATACAGACCACAAAAAGCTCATGTAGAAAGTGTTGGGTATCAGGAAATGCTAAGGGACTTCATCAATCGTGAAAGATTCATTCCAGGTTTCGGAACAAAAGTAAACCCTAGAACATCTAAGAGCAGACGTTTAGAAAGTTTACAGCCTTGGTTCTTTCAACGAAAGGTGTACTTACTTAAAAACATGGAAGATATGGTAAATGAGTTGCTCCTATATCCGAGAGGAAGCCACGATGACCTTTTAGATGGACTTTACTATTCTTTCTTTAAAGCATACAAACCACATGACCAAGAACAAGAAAGCCAAGAACAAGAATCGTACAGCCAAACAGCAGACTTCAACTGGAAACTCTTATGAACAAGAGAAGATGGTATCTGCTATTACCATCATAAAAAAGTTTATTGACGATAAAATGACAGGAAAAATAATTTTTTCTTTTCATAATGGTAATTTTAGTAATAAGTTCGCAGTTGAAATCTCGGAAGATTTAAGAACATTAAATCAATCTGAGGATTCTAGTAAGTAACTTATAAGGAACCACTGCTAAAAGCAAAGTCCACTTAGGTGTATACCTTCGTGGGCTTTTTTTTTACACATCTATGGCACACATAAGCAAAAGCAAAGCAATCGGTTATCAATCTTCAGACGTTACAGGTAAAAAGATTGATGAAGAAGTACGTCAGTCTATTGAACTATTAGACCATTACGAGAACGAAAGAGAAACTTGGGCAACTAAATTTAAAGAAGCTGAAGAGTTTCGTAATGGTGCTCAATGGTCTAATGAAGAAGTAGAGGTACTTAAAGGAAGAGGACAAAGTCCAATAGTTGTAAATAGGATACACCCTGCTATTGAAACTGCAAAGGCTATGCTCACAGCAAACAAACCACAGTTTAGAGCTACAGGTAGAGATGATAGTGATAGAGAAATAGCTGGAGTCTTTTCAGATTTATTCTCATGGGTTTGGGATAGCTCTGGAGGCAATACAGAATTAAAGAAAGCTATAGATGATTACTATGTTGGGGGTATGGGTTGTTTGATGGTTTATCAAGACCCCCATGCTGATTTGGGTAAAGGCGAGGTTTGCATTAAGAATGTCTACCCATTGGATGTTTATTTTGACCCACATTCTCGTGACCCATTCCTTAGAGATTCTGGTCATGTCATTATATCAAAGCTTATGACAGATGAAGAAGCATTTAAGCAGTATCCAGACTATGTAGATATTATAAAAGAAGCACAAACAAAAAAACTCGATAGATACCCATCAACAGACCAAGCCAATACAGAAGATCAAATCTTTATTGGTAAGACTGTAACGGATGATAACTACGAAACAACTCGTGAATACATAGAGCGTTACACAAGAATTAAAGTAAACTACTACCATGTTTACGACCCAATGACTCAATACGAATCATTCTTAGACCCAGCAGAATACGCTGACTTCCAAGATAAAGATGTATTAGAAGTCGAAACTGCTGCTGCAACAACTTATATCACCTCTGATGTTGAAATAGCACAGCAGTTACAAGTGGTAGAGCAGTTTGGTCCAGTCTATCACATGATGTTAGACCCAATGACAAATGAAACTAGAATGATGTCTGGTGAAGAACATGAGGGTGCTGTTCCAGGTTCAACTGTTAAGGTTCGCACAATCAAAATGGCTAGGCTAATTGAAAAAGAAATTGTTGCATCTAACAGAATTGACCAACATAGAATTAAAGTGGTTGCATCCGTTGGTTTTCACAAACTCTATGAAAGAATTTTACCTATAGAGAATTATCCAATAATTCCTCTAATCAATATACACAACAGAAATCCTTATCCAGAAAGTGATGTAAGGATATATAGACCTTTACAAGAATACATTAATAAGATTCGGTCTCTCATTATTGCTCATGCCTCGACTAGTACAAATGTTAAATTGTTAATTCCAAGGGGAAGTGTAGATAAGAAACAGATTGAGAAGGAGTGGGGCAGAGCAGGTACAGCAGTCATTGAGTTCGATGCTGAGCTTGGTACTCCGATTGTAGCTGGACCTGTTCCACTACCGAATGAATTATACGCTAATGAAGCAAATGCTAAATCTGACCTAGAGTATGGATTTGGTATATTTGAAATTATGCAAGGTGGAGGCAAAGGTGCTCCTAACACATATAGAGGTACAGTTGCTATTGATGAATATGGTCAAAGAAGAATTAAGTCAAGACAAGATGATGTAGAAGCGATGCTAAATCAACTAGCAAAAGTTGCTGTCCCATTAATGCAACAAATGTATACCTCAGAAAAAGTTATAAGGTTAATACAGCCTAGTGGCATTGTAAAAGAAAGTGTTATTAACAAAGCAATGGGATATAGTGCAAAAGCAATTGAAAAGTTTAATGATATAACTGTAGGCAGATACGATATTATAGTAGTTACGGGTTCTACTTTACCAAGTAATCGTTGGGGGCAGTTTGAATATTATAAAGAAATGTTACAAATGGGTGCTATTGACCAAATTGAGTTTCTTAAAAAGACTGAAGTTGTTGATGTTGAGGGTGTACTTGAAAGGTCTGGTCAAATTACTCAGCTTCAGCAAGCTCTCAAAGGTGCCCAAGAAGAAATCAAAAAATTAAAAGGCGACTTGCAAACAGCAACTAGAGAAGAAACTCATGCCAAGAAACGTCTTGCTGTTGAAAAGTTCAAAACAGATTTAAATCAATACTCAGCTAACGCAAAAAAGAGCACAGAGCTTTTTGATGCTAGACTGGGTGATAAACTCAAAGAAATGTATCCACAAAATGTCATGACACAAACTGGAGAAGTAAATGAGTGATATGGAAAACACTGTAAACGAAGACCAGACATTAGCAGAACAAGAAGTAGATACTGCTTCTGAAGCTAGTGAAACTGAAGAGTTTAATTTAGACTCAATTTTCGATTTACCTAAAACTGGTTTTGAATCAGAAAATCGTGAGGTTACCTCTGAAGAAGAACCAACACAACCTGTAGCTGATGAAAGTGCACCGAAAGATGCAGACAGTTACAAATACTGGCAAAGTCAAGCGGATAAACGGACAAGTGAGCTTAATAAGGTTATGGAAACTCTAGGAGTAGAAAATCCCAATGATCTGGATGCTAAGTTAAACAAATTAAAGAACTTAGAGCCAATCAGTGAGCATATTTTAAATAATCCTGAAATTCTATCCTCTGTTAAGCAAGACCTTTCCAATGGTCAAGCAGTTGGTAATCCACAAGAAAATCAAGTGCAACCATTGAAGAAACCAGAGATGCCGAAGAAGCCGACTAACTACGATGCTGATGATGCTTTAGCTGACCCAACAAGTGAATCTTACAAATATAGAGAAGCTCTAGATAGTTATAGAGATGAAATGCTATTATTTCAAGATGCACGATTTGAGCAAATCGCTCAACAACAAATGGCTCAGCAAGAGGCTATGCAACAAGAACAAGACCTACAAAATGTTCGTAAGCAATTGACTTCTGATTATGAGATGTCAAATGATGATGCTGATAAGTTCATTCAAACAATGAGTGACCCACAAAGTATTAACATGGACAATTTAGTAGCGTTGTTTAAGATGCAGAATGGAACACAAGATGTTCAAGCCTCTGCACCAGCTTCTGTTGATGGGATTGACCCAAAGATGCAAGAGATGATGTCTGAAAGACAACGCCTTGCAACTCCGTCACCTGTTACAGCAGCTAAAGGCGAAGCAAATACCAGTACAAGTAGTGATGAAGATAATATCATAGAGAATATGATAGGAAATTATAAACGAAATAATCCCTGGTAAAATAGATAAGGAGATTACCTAAATGGCTACATATAGTAATAAACAACAAGCCCCTCAAGGTGTCTCAATCAACAATCAACGCCGAACTTTTGAGTTTGGTGATAGAGTTGCTGAATTGGCACCTGAGCAGAGTCCCTTCTTTGTTTACCTTTCTAAGGTAGCGAAGAAGCCAACATCTGACCCTGTGTTCAAATTCATGGAACAGCGTCACCAATGGCAAAGACGTTCATTTAATATTAAAGGAGCAGTTAGCTCTGCTGATTATACGAACGGAGTTAAAATAGATAACGCAATGAAACTTGATACAACTATTGACAAATTTGGAAGAACGGTTGCAACACCAGTTGTTCCTGAATGGATTTTAGTTGGTCAAATTATTGCAGTTAAAGACACAACTGGCACTGTAAGGCATTTTAGAGTTGCTGGAGTAGATAAAGGCGCTGATAGTGGTTCTGCTGACCAAGTAGACTTAGTACCTTTGTTTACTGCAACAGGTAAAGCTTTTGCAAATGATGCAGCTGGTATTGTCGTTGGTACAGCTCACGCTGAAGGTGGACAAGCACCTACTTCATGGAGTGATGAGCTTTATGACAGAGAAGGCTATTGCCAAATCTTTAAAACTTCAATTGATCTTTTTAGTAATACTGCACGTGCTACAGAGTACAGAGGTATTTCTAATGAGTACATGAGAGTATGGCAAACCAAGTTGATGGAACACAAGATGGATATTGAGAATGCAATGCTATTCGGTACTGGAGCTGCAAGCGAAGGTGTTGGAACCCCATTACGTTACTCATGGGGAATCGTGCCTTACACTGAAACTTATGGAAAAACCAAATCTTTCACTTATGCAAATTCAGATTATGATGATATTGTAGATGCAATGGAAGATGTATTTCATCCAGAGTCAGGAAATAGTGGTAAAAAACTAGTTCTTGCTTCTAGAAAAGTTATTGGATTTTTCAATAAGCTAAATAGTGGCACATTCTTAGGAAACACAGTTGGAGCAAGTCAATATAAACTTAATCTTGCTGAAGTTCCTGGTCAGTTTGGACATAACGTAACTCAAGTTAGCACCATTTTTGGTGACTTGATGCTCGTACAGGAACCATTGTTCAAAGGTCCATACGAAGATACAGCTAT
>TARA_A100001201_G_scaffold133066_1_pt1 | contig 12188 bp, 10 predicted proteins | sample TARA_A100001201 | Tara Oceans TARA_A100001201 (sample SAMEA2619872) | marine metagenome | biome: marine biome (ENVO:00000447); feature: surface water layer (ENVO:00002042); material: "saline water (ENVO:00002010), including plankton (ENVO:xxxxxxxx)" | depth 5 m | reverse complement strand
AGTCTGAGGAATACCATATGTATTCATTAACGCTTTGATCGACCTTGCAGTCCCTTTTGTTTTAAGTAAAAACGGTAAATTATTAACTATTCTACGCCAAACTTCTGTTGTAATCGCTTCATTTGATTTCGAAAACATCGATCCAGAACTTTGATATGCTCCTGATCCAGAATCAACTCCTAACTTATATTTCCAAAGAGCTTCTGCTTGATTACCGTTTTGTAATGTCCATCCTAATGATTTTGCAACTTGATAAATTGTTTCTTTACTTTGTCCTAATTTAGGATGTTCTTCTGGCTTATAAACTTTTGTTAAATTATCAATATGAGAATATAAAATATCAAAATGATGTCCAATCATATTAACAAACAATTCATACTGATCATTATTTGCATCTAATCGAATATGTTCTGGTATTGTCTTTACTAATGATTTATTATTTTCTGAATCATATAAAGATGATGTTGCAGACCATTTTGCAAACCAATTATCAGAAATACTAGCCGTTGTATGATGTAATATGTATTTTCCATTTTCAAAATATTTTGGCCATGGTTCTAATCGATATGGCTTAGCTCCAATATATCCTCCATCTGCTCGATATACACCTGCAGCATTATTGTTATTGTTGTAAACACTTTCATGATGTGTAAATAAACTTGATGTTGGTTCATAATATAACCACCTTTCAAATCCATCAAACGATCCTAGGACAGTATCTTTTCTTTTTTGATTTGTTGCAATATTTCCTTGAAGTGAATTTGTATCACCACCAGTAGCACTTCGAAGTGCACCAAGCCTTGCATCATAGAATTCAATCAATGATAATTTATATCGGAAGTTTGCTATACGTTCTTTGGCAGATGAAAAATGCACAAAATTTTGGAATCCTGAATAATCTAAATTTAATGCATCATCAAACGAACCAGAAAATATTCTATCAATTATTTGTTGTGATGTCGATGTATTTGCATCTAATAAATCATTCCAAGATTTGAAATCGGTCTCTGTAATGGTCGAGCCATATACATCAATATTAAAATTTGGACCTAATAATTTTCTAGACTCTAAAAATGTAGCACCAGGGCCAGACAAATTAATGTTATCAACATATGAATCAGCTAACTGTTCAACTATCCAAAAATTAGTTTTTTCAGCAATATCTTCTGGAAGTGGTTTATATAAACGAACTACAAAATCATTTTCATCGTTCCATGACTTTTGATTAATAATTTTGTAAAGTTTATTATCTCCAAAATTAAGATAAATATCATCTGATATCGGACGTTCTGTAACAGCTTTGATTATTGGATTGCCATCTTCATCTTCAACCTCAACCTCTTCGCCTGTTTCAGGATCTATTTCTGTTTCTGTAGCTATTTCAGAATATGCACCACGGCCAAATGCATCTAAATATTTATCAATATCTAATTCTGATCCAGGTACAGATTTAATATATAATTCACGACGATCGTCAGATATTTGTTTAATATATAAATCACGATCTTCATCATCACCTAATAAGTTATTGTATATGTTAACAACTACTTCAAACTGTCCACGTTCTATACCTAATGATTGACAAGCCTTACCGTAGTTAATAAAAATTTGATCTTTTACTAATTCAAAATCGTCAATAACACCACCAGCAACATAAATATTTTGTTCGCCAGGACTATATAACTGTATTTCTACAATAGGACGTGTTTCTGGAGAGACATTTTGTAGATCGAGTTGTAATACATCTAAATCGTCTGAATCCCAAACAATTCCACGTACTTTGCCGTCTACTTCTCTAATCTCTTCTATATTTGAAAATCTATCTATTGCCATTTAATACCTTTATTTTTTTGGTACATAATTATCAAATTTACATCCTGGTACATATGTATTCAAAATTTGTTGTGGACCTTTTGGCCATACAATTCCGAATTTTTTCTTGTTACCTACTTTTCGATGAATCTTCTTTCTCATAAATTGTATTGCATTGTATTGTCTTTTTAACTGATCAACTAAATATTCATCTACTGCAGATTTCAATCCAAATGCTTCAGTTAACAATCCTCCGGCATCTAACTGTTCAAATGCGGTTCGTAATGCTAATATTTGATCTAGCAATTCTTGAAATTCTTCTGCAGTATTTGCTCTTTGTAATCTATCATCTATACTACCCATATCTTCATATACCTCATCTACATCAGCTTTTAATGCCGGCATTACAATATCCAATGAACGAGCTGTTCCAGAATATGATTCTACCGTATCATCTAATTCGTTATAAATACATGCTTTTAGATACCAATTATCATCCATAAATCTCCATGGTGGTAAAATATATTTATCTGCAGGAACTTCTCCAATCAATTTATCTGCTAATGCAAATGCTGCCATTCCAAGACCAGCATAAAAGAATATTGGATTAGCTAATAATACACCTGATGAATTACCTAATACACCTGTCAATGCTCCTGCCATTCTTGATCCATATCCAGCAACTCGGAAGCCTATTGCTGCTCCATTTAATGCTGAATTAACACCAGTTGCAAATGCAAATGCTGTAGATGCTGCTGAACCTCCTGCAACCGCTGTCCTTCCTCCTTTATTCAACCAACCTGCAAACTTATCTCTTGCAACAGACTTCATCCATTTGTATTTATTTACAATTTTATTTTCTTCTCGTTCACTTAGATTTGCAATTGCTCGATAAGACTTTCTCATAACTTTAAATAAGTTTTGATGAGATTCTTTTCGTTTTATTTTGCCACCTCTCCATTTTGCTAATTTTTTAACATATTTCCATTTGCCTTGTTTTGATAACCATATCTTATATAATGGACCTTTTCTTCCTAATCGTTGATCAACAAATCCAGAAAAATCTAACGGTACTGCATCTAATCTAACTTTCATGTTAGTTATTATTGCTGCTACTTCTGGCCATATGTCAAATATCTGATCTTTGATTGCATCAATTTGTTCTTGTTCCAAAGCTTGCTGAATTAAATCAGCATACTGAGCTTTATTGTAGTATTTTATCGATCCTGGCGGCTCATATGGTAATAATTCTGGCACCATAAACGGATTGCCACCATTTGAATAGTTATCCAAATAATCTTGATATTCTGCATAATCTAATCTATCTGCTTCTACAATATGAGGAAATGCATTCCATAATGGTTCAACACGTCTTGCTAAGTCTGAATCTCCTGTTAAAACATCGTTCTGTTCATCACTACCATTATTAGGTTGAACAACTTGCACACCTCCGGCATCAATTAACATTTGAATGTATCCGGTAGGTCCATAACGACCAGCATCAACCGGAGCATAATTAGAAATATCATATTCATTTAGATATGCATATAACTTCATAACACGGCCATCTGTTACTTGTTTCCAATGACCATTTATCATTAATCGCAAATTAAATACTGCATCATCTGCTGTATTCTCATCTGCATTATTAACTTTATCAATATCATATTCCGGCGATGGCCAATCTGCAATTGCCATTTTGCCTTCAAACTTTTCTCTTAATCTTTCACGACCTGTCTGTTTTTGAAACACTTGATCAAAATATCTATCTCCAGGATCTTCATCAACATATAAATCTGATGGTAATTGTTCTCCATCTTCATCTACTGGTTGTCTGCCATCTATAGCTCTCATTGATTCAGGTTTGATATAATCGCCCGGATCTCTTAAGAATGGTGCTTTAGGACGATATCCACTTCTAAATCTAATGCCATAATTCCATTCACCATCTCGATCTGGCATTGATCTTTGAATAAATTCTTCATACGGTGTTATATCATCATCGTCATCTTGTTCTTCCGGATCAGTGGTATCATATGATACAGCTGTATTATCTCCATCCAATAATAAATCAAAATCTTTTACTTGTTCTGGGGTTGCTTCTGTAATATTATCATATGTTAATCCTCGTTCAACTAACATTACTTCTAATGTCTTATATGTTGGTATAGGATATGCAATACCATTTCGAATAAAGAACACACAAAAAATTCTATCAGTAATATTTTCTGCTTCTGGATCTATATTTTGTGGTCCGCCATTTATATAAAGATCATGAAAGTCTGTTAAATCTGTTTCAGAATTGACTAAAAATAATCCAGTTGGTGCAGGTTCTACTACTGCTACTACTTCTTCATCATCTTCATCTGCATCCTCAAAAAATGTCCATTCTTCATCTATCAAATCATCTAACTCATCTTCATCTATAGTAGGTATAGATTTGGATATTTCATAGCCTTCATATTCATCACGTAAAACATTTACATCTAAAACATTTTTTTCATTTCGTTCTGCTGTTTGAATTTTTTTTCTTTTACGTAATGTTTCTTTATCCATATTAGCTTCAAATGCTGCTTCTGCTGCAGTTGGCGGTGTCAATCTATCTCGAGAAAAATACATATCATCAGGAAATTCATCCTTTAATATATTTAGCAACATTTTGTTAGTATCCGGCTTTGCTTGATCAACTCTAGCAGAATATAAAAATCTATTTGGTTTATTTTTATCTGATGTTGCCATTTTAATTTACCACTTTGAAATAGAAGTCATCAAATGTTTGTGTATCATTTGTTCTTCTACATGTTAACTTTATTTTATAAAATCTTTCTGGCATAAACGAATCCATTCTCAAATCAAAGAAACTACCTAATGCCGATGTTTGACTTATTTTTGTTTTTGAACTACTAAATACTTTTTCATCTTTTACGATGATTTCATTGGTTGCAGAATCAATGATCTCATATGAACTTGATAAAGGCAATGTATCTCCTGTTAAATAAAACGATGACGTTTGATACGTCTTTGATGGAAACTCAGGACGAACTCCTACAAAAAATCTTGTAATTTCAGATGTTCTATATTCTGCCTTTATATTCTTGAAATAAGGTACATATGTATTAGATGTTATTTGTTTTCCAGTATCATTTATATTACTATCATCCCAACACACTTCTAATTTAGGAACAAATATTGTATGAGATTCTCTACCAAAGAATTTTATCGAACCTCTGTTTACTCCATCTATTTCGTTAGGATATGTACGTTTAATTATAAATCCATTATTTGTTATATCTCCGGACGTCCATTTTCTAACAATATTTGTTACATCCATTCTAATATCTGGTGCTTCATTTTGAAACGATTGACTAGCTTCAAATCCTGAACCTGTTATCCATGTTCCTCCGCCAAATATTTCTGTAGTTCCTTGAGATGTTTCTTTACTATGTGCCGAACCTGTATTCCAATATACTCCACTTTGTGCAACAGCATCGCCTGATCTAAATCTCCATGAGCAGCCTACTTTATCTTTTGGAAGATCATCAAATCGGCCGCGGCCATTATCCCACGATTCTGAAATTGGATAAGCTTCGATTGTATATGATTGTAACAAATCAGATGCATCTGTTGCTCGAATATTCAAAAATACAGATGCTGATGTTGAATTTTCATTGCTTAGTGCAGGTATATTTCCATTTGATATTTCATTTTGAATGGTAGTTATTTCAGTTCCAAAATCAACTAAGAATCTTGTATTATAAGTATTTGCTTGTATCTCTCCATTTAATCGAGACCCAGAAGCTGTTTTTGTAAGTTCTAGTATTTCGTCAATGCCAGTATTTTGTTCTGGATGCTTTTCATATAATGTTGTATCTCGTTCTGCGTAAAATATTCTGTTCATAATTTATCCCTTATGGTTTGACCGCCTTACCTTTAATATCTTTATTTGGAAACTTAACTTCAAAAATACTAGGATCTAAAGATGGATACAAAATATTATTTTTTATAGCTTTTGCAATATCATATTCATTACCAGAATATCCTTTTGAACGTTCATGAAGATTAATGAATTCAAATTCTGGAATACTTTGTACTCCTTCCAATCTATCTAAATCTGATATTATTTCTGATATACTTAATGGTCCATTAATTTGCATTCTATCATTACTCATTAATGTTTTTAATCGATCAATTACTTGTAATACTATTTCATTAGAATTATAATTAGGTTTAGGAATAACTTCAAATCTAACTCCAATATTAATAATGAATGCTGCTTTAATATTAATTGCATCTGTTAACATTCTATATTGTGATAGATATGTTCTTAAATTTTCTTTTAATGCTTGATTTAATTCTATAAACTTTTCATCTTCATCATATCCTAAACAATATAAATTTAATGCTAATGGATTTGAAATTGTTTCAGCCGGATATGTTTTATCAGATGTATTAATTTGTGTATCGCCTACAATATATGCTTTTGCAACACTTCCAAATCTTGCCGGCATTGAATATACTCTTGCAATATAATCTTCTCTTGTAATTGCTCTATTCTGTGCTGCAAACGTTGCAATTGCATTTTGTCTAATTGCATCTAAACTTTGCCTTTGCCTAGCACCAGTTGCACTTTCTGGATTTGTAACCGCTACTGTATCCTTTGTGTCTGTTAAATCAACAGTACCACCATCAGATAAATATTCTATTACATCAATTGTATCAATTTCATTTACACCGACATTTTCATCGGAACTTCCTCCAAAAGAATATTTAACAGTTATTTCTGTGTTAGCCGGAACTAATCCATATGTACTAGTATATAAAAAGTTAGTTGGGTCAATTGTATCTGTTGTAGTACGTCTTAAGTATTCTAACCCATGACCAACATTTTTTGGATTAGGAATAATTTCTTCATCTGCATCTGAACTAACACCCGAACCAAATTGTAATTCTATTTTTTGATCATCTCTAACTCTTGAAACAAATCTTCTAGGTGTTCTTTTTAATTTTAATATATAAGGAACTGTTGAACGATATTCTGACAGTTCTGGATCATTAAATGGAATGTTAGCAATATCTTCAAATACTGTATCTTGTGCTAAATAATTAACTTCAGACCACTCATTATTATTTTTATCTCTCACATCGATTATATCAATAACATTTTCTTCTGGGAGAATTATTTTATCGTAAGGTTTAGGATCTGTAAAAGTAAATACTTCAGATTTAACTTCTCCTGATAAGACATCTACTGTTTTCTTAAGAAGATATCTTGCAACATTACCAGACCCGTCAATTTCATATACTGTTATTTCTGGATCTTGATTAAAGTCTATTGGCACTTCTGTATGAAATATTTTTCCAGCTTGTGTTGCAACTTGCATACCTGCTGCTATTGTTAATGCATAATCCATATCAGGCGCAGCTGATGTACCTGTGCCTTTCGCAGGAACTAATTGGAATACATCTAATTTACATGTTGCTGGTGAATTAAGTCTTGGTTTGTATCCAAATAATTGAGATAACATCAAAACATTTGATGATTCTTCTGCTGTTGATAATAATGATTCTCTGAACGATGTATCTGTATAATATGAAAGTACATCACCTACATATGACGCCATTTCCATAAACATCATACCTGGAGAAGATTCATTAAAATCTTGATACGTATCAGGAAAATAATTTTTTGCAAAATTAATTAAGTTTTGTCTAAATTGTGCAAAATCTTTATTTAAGTATTTAACATCTTTTTTAATCATATTACCCATAATTTATCCCTTAATAAGTTCCTCCGCCACCTAAATTGAATGCAGTATCTGAACCAAATGTATCAACTTCAACTAACTCCTCTTCGCCCGGTTCTGATTCTGTAACTTCAAAAGCATTTTCTGTGGCTAATATATTAATAACAACATTAGCACCAATATTGGTAATTTGAAATAATAATGTAATTGTTAATGCTTGCATATCCACGGAAGAAGTAATATTTGTATTTTGTAATTTAATATAAGGTAACCAAAATTGTACATCTTCGTCTATCGAATCTTGCAATGCATCTCTTAAATCTTCTGTATTGTTATCAAATAATATTGTTCGTATATTTGTTCCAAAATTTGGCTGCATATATCTTTCGCCTTTTTCTGTCAAAATTAAATTCTTAAGATTTGATATTGCAGCTTCTTTAGTTGTATAAGAAGATACAAATACACCATTTCCAGATCGTGATCCGGATGTATATGCTTCGGCAGAATCTACAGGTCGACCTTGTGCTCCTTTATTAAGAGGTAAGAGTATACCAATTGCAGTATCAGTTCCTTCTACAGGCTTATATTGATATACAGGTCTAGCCATTATTTAATAGTTCCCATTTTACCATTCTTCTTATCAATTGCTTTTATTAGTCCAGAATAATCTCTAGTCATTGCACTCATGACATTTGCAACTTTTTCATTTGCCATGTTTACTGGTTTACCATGTGTATCTGTTGTTGCTAGTGGTTGTGCTGGTGCACTAATTGATTGTGCCATATCTGCTTTAAAGCTACCCATTGTAGGATATTCTTCTTGCATTACAGCAGGTCCTTGTCTCATTGAAGCAAAATCTGCAGTTGTAGCTGTTTCATTTAATAAATCATTTATCAATGAATTTTTAGCAAACTTCTTTTTTGCTCTTGGACGATTAGGCATTGGATCTTCCATAATCTCTGTCAAATTTACATTTGAATTTGTAGCCTGATTTAAGTTGGATTCTGTTAATGCTTGTTTTACTGCACGACCAACTTCTTCTCTTATAATTTTACGTAATAACTTTACAAATGATTTGCTTTCCATAGTAAATTCCCTTTTTAATAAATATGTAAATAGTAATAAATAGGCCGGAATATTAGCTTGAAGGATTTGATTCTTCAAAGAATAGATCTGTATCCGTCAATGAATCATCATCTTGAGCAGCTTGTGCATACTGTTCTGCTTCTTCTGCTCGCCTCATTGCTTTATTTTTATTTGCAGATGCTTCTTCATATTCATCACTATTTCGAATGCTAGCCGGAATGATAGGAATGTTCCAAGTTGGGACAAAAATATTTAATGGCGTAAATGTCGAATTACCCAACGAATAATTGGCTAATATAGCATATGATAATAGTTTTGCTATATCTGCAGTAGTTCCTTTATTATCTCTAACTATATCAAATAAACGTTGAAGTCCTTTGATAGGCGGAGGTGGTGATGCAACAAACCCAGGAATAACCGGTGGCACACCACTTGTATTAAATGATGCAAATGTATTTATTGCATTTTCAATACCCATTGTTTTTTCAAATGGCGGTGCTGAATCATATGCGGCCGCCGATGGTTGTATACCTGTAAATACTCCTATCGTTGGAGGAAGTATTCCTAATGAAAATCTAGATAATGCTTTTGCAAGTTTTAATCCGGTTGCCGGCGCATCCGGATCGCCGAATACTTCTAATAAATCAGCTTCTAATTTTCTACGTCTAGGTCCTAACGGCATTATTGCTTCATCCCTTCTATTACGCCTTTAATTTTTTCAATAGCCGATCTAATTTGTTTTGTTGTATTTGCATTAGAAGTTGATTTTTGATTTGATGCTTCGAAATCAGCCGAATTGTCGGCAACACCAGTAAATCCAACGCCGGTCGGGTGTTTTGTTATCGCATCAGCTTGAGCTACTTTACCTATTTCATTATGTGCAGCTTCTAAATTTTTATTTTGTTTAATTACTTCTTCTATTAATTTTAACATCTGCGTAAAAAATTCATCCATATCTGTATTCCATGCCGGCGTTGCTATTTTAACATCTTTTTTTGATACTAAAATTAATTCATCTTTACGTGCATTGAATATTAATCTATTCGCTCCAATGATAACTTGAGATTCATTATATATATTTAACTTATCAACTTGCTTTCCAACCTTAGGTTGTGCTAAATCGAATTTATTAAATTTTTGTGTTGAAGTTAAATATATGTAACTAGGATCTTTCATAGGATCTTCAATAGCATAATACTTGTCAATACTTTTGCCAGTTCGTGCATCTTTTGCACCACATGTTAAAGAAACAAATGGGTCATTTTTTATATCGCCTGTCCAAAAAGGCTTCTTTTTATATTTACTAGTTTCGCTAGGTAAATGTGTTGATGAAAATCTTAAGATACTACCAAATCGATCTGGATAATTTATATCTCCTTGAAATGGCTGAAGATAGACTATATCTTTTTCTTCCCATGATATTTGCTGAGCTTTTTGTCCTGCGCCTGTTGCTACTATAGCCGATGGAGCAGCAATACTAGTATCAGATCTCGCATCTTGAAGAAAAGGTAAAACGCCAGTATTAACACTTCCATGAGTATTAACTGTACTAATATAATATGCTTTATCTTCACCTCGTTGTTTAGCTTGTCCATCAGGCTGATTAATTATTAAAACTTGTTCACCATATAATGGTATAGGCATACGATTAGGATCTGCAGGATATGCATATCTTTCACTACCACCTTCTCCAGTTGTACCAGTTCTTACACGAATGGTTCCTGGCGGAAGATCTTTATCATCTTCGTCTTGGTATTTATCGAACTGGGTCGGATCCCATGTCTGTAGTACTTGTGCTACTTCGAATTTTATTGCCATCGTCTTCCTGTTTTATTTTTTGTATCTCAGATTCAGCTTCTTCAATTAATCGTTTTCTTTCATCTTCGGATAATCCAAACTCATTACTGTCATCATCTTTTGAAGTTGCTGTAACCAATCGTTGGACAACTGCAGCTAATTTAACTAACGCATCATCATTTTTAACAGATACTTCTAAGTAATCTTTTATCATAGGAACTATAACAGTTGCGTCACCTGCATTTGAAATTAATGGCTGTAACTCTTTTATCAGACCATCTATCTGTCTAGATTTCTTTTTTGAATTATGATATATATCACGCATCAAATCTGAAAAATTGGTTCCCTTAAATAATTCGAATTCGTTGCTCATAATGTCCTTTTATATAAATATAAGGACTTAAAGATTATGTGCGGCCTATTATATGACCGCTTTTATTGTATATAGTCCACATTTTAGCATAATCTCGTTTCATTACATTTATAACTTTAGTAATGTTTTGAGTTTTGAGACCGGTTCTTTCTCTGATAAGAATATATAACGCCTTCTTATTGAAGTTTTCGATATTGTCACGCATTCGAAATAATTCAACAATTGTATCTGCGACAATAATATCTCTTTTGTTTGTAAATACTTTATTTAGATTTGTATCATACCAATCACACCATTGATTCGTAAAATCACGTAACGATTCTTGATGTTCAGACAAGGCCATTTCTCCTCCTAAATTTCTAGAATCATCTACAACATTCAAGTCTGCACGTTGTTTCATTTTTGCATAATTAGCATTGTTCTGAATAATTAAATAATTTTTTGCAACAATACTAAAATAAGAAAAGGCCTTTCCTTTGCCAGCTTTAAACTTACCTATTTTTTCAGTTAGAAATGCTACAACTTCTGCTTTGATATCTTCATATGGAACATCAAAATATGAAAAACGAAAAGTATGATAAATATTTTCTACTAACTTATTGAAAGGATAATTAATAAATTCAGAAAAAATTTTATTGCGTTTTGCATAACTAGGTTCTGCATTATAAGCATGTATAGCTTCATCTGTTATGTACGTAAAATATTGTTTCTTGCTAGGCTTTCTACCACGCCTTTTTCTTGGACCATTTTCTTCAATCTCTTTAAGCTCGGCTGCATGCCATATATAAAATTTATCTACTGGACTTAATTCTTCGTTCATTAAAAGCCTCTATTTAAGTCATCGTAAATGTCTTTAAGCTCCTTAAACGCAAATCCGGTTTCATCATCTGCTTCAAAAGAACCTAATCTATCAATTTGCTTAAGTTTAGAATTTGATTCTCCTATTTGAGTTTTTAACTTCTGAAAGAAACTATAGTACTCAGTATTTGAATTTTCTAAATCTGTAATATAATCAGATTGAGATTCTTGTTTACGTAACTGATTAATATTTACGGCAATTGATACCGTTAAAAGTACTGATAATATTATAATTGTTGTTATCATTATTTATCTCCAAATAAATCCTTAAACATTTCTTGTGCATTTATATTAGGATTTGATAATCCTTTTTTAGGATATTGCTTTTTAATTGGTGCAGATTGTTTAGGTGTATTATTTCTCCACATCTCATATTCAATTCTTGCTGCCATTGAATCTGCTTGATGCATTACATATCCTATGTTAGTTTTTAATTTTGAATCAGCCGTTCTTGAAATAAAATAAGGCTTATTACTTTCATCATATAATCCGTCTGTTAATTTTATACCTAACATTTC
>TARA_A100001201_G_C4096519_1_pt1 | contig 12197 bp, 4 predicted proteins | sample TARA_A100001201 | Tara Oceans TARA_A100001201 (sample SAMEA2619872) | marine metagenome | biome: marine biome (ENVO:00000447); feature: surface water layer (ENVO:00002042); material: "saline water (ENVO:00002010), including plankton (ENVO:xxxxxxxx)" | depth 5 m | reverse complement strand
CTTCATTAATAACACAAGAAACTACTGCTGATACTATATACTATGTAGTAAGAGTAAATGACAGCACAAACTCCGCAGAACATTCTGTTGTTTATAGTGATAGACCTTCTTTTTCATTAAAATTTATAGCGGGAAGTTCTATAACACAGGGAGCGTGTAGTTCTAGTACAACTAAAACAATATATGGTAATAATGCTTCATTTACAGCAGCTACTGAATTTTATAAAAATATTCAAGGAAGTATTGTAGGATTCGATGAAGGCACTTATTCAAATTCAACAAATGGTTCAAATAATCATCATAGATTTATAAGTGCTTCAGGTATTCCAGGTACAGCTGTTGGTTGTGCTGCGGGAACACAAGGTGTAAGAGCTTCTAAGTGTAATGATTCAAGCTTTGATAGATTTTTTAATATAGATCTTGATGGTAATGCAACATTAGCTAATAACGCTGTAGTTAGTTTTACAAGTACAATTGATAGTAATGAATATTGGGTAATAGAAGATAATAATTATACTGGATCAACCTTTGATGCTTCTCCAACTCTTTCAAGTACTCATTCAAGCTGTACTGCTCAATTAACACCAGTTATAGATGTAACTTCACCTGTAGTTGCGTCATTTATAAATGAAGGAGGTAGTGCTAAAACAGTAACATTATCAGCTGCTACAAGAAGTAATGAGCCACAAGGTATAACACCTACATTCCAATGGCAAGGAGGTACAGACCCTAGTAGTTTATCAAATATATCTGGTAAAACAAGCGAAACATATGATGCTGCATTTGCAGATGTAAGTGCATCAGCGGGTGATACAATATATTATAATTGTAATGTTACGTATACAGATGGTGGTGATTCTAAAACTGTTGCAGATGCAACTAATTTAAGTATAAGATGGGATGCTTTTCCTGAATATTCTAATTTAAATTATGTTAGTTCAGGTTCAGCTTCATCCCCAAGTTCATCAGCTTGTACAGATAGTAGTAATCCTAAAACATTATATGGAAACAGTTTAACTAATATTGCAACAACAACACAATTTTATAGTAATTCAAGCGGATCTACAAGCGGTATTAGCGCGGGTACTTATTCAAATGGTTCTGTATATGCTTATGTAAATGCTAGTGGAGTTGTAGAAAGCTCTTGGACTGCTTGTACAACATTTGCAATAACAGGAGCAACAACAGCAAGCTCATACGCAACAGTTATATTAACAGCAGAAGAAACGGGATTTGCAGGAACAACTTTTACATGGACAGCTGATAGTACACAAGTTCAAACAGGAAGCAGTAATACATATGCAGCAACAGTAGCAAATACTTTTAGTGGTAATGTAACTTATGGTTGTACTGTTTCAGGTGGTACAGCAAGTAATCAAAATGATACACATACGGTAACTTGGTCTATACCTTCTCAAAAAGTAACAGCGCAACTTTGTCCAGCAGGCGTAACATATAATTTTAATATTACAAACGCAAGTGGTTATACAAATGGTCAGGTTGTTAATTTAACAGGAAGCGGATTTACAGATGGTTGTTATAAAATAACAAATCAAAGTTATACAGGTTCTGTGGATTATAGTGCAGCTGTATCTGGTTCTTTTCCATTTCAACCATCATCATCTTGTTGTGATTGTGTAGGTTGTTCTGTTTCTATTAGCGGTGTAGGCACAAAAGAAATTGATACATCTACAACATTAACAGCAGCGGCATCTGGATTTACTCCAACTGCTTACCAATGGTCAGATTCAACTGATAATTCAACATTTACAAATATATCAGGTGCTACATCTGCAACCTTAAGTGTTACTTCAAGCTCAGCGGGATCAAAATATTATAAAGTAAACGCAACAGCATCAGGAGTTAATGTAACTTCAGATGCACATACTATAAGTTGGTTTGCAAATAATCCTGTAGAAAGATTTTATACAGCTCAAGCATTCCAATCTGATTGTACTGATGATGATGAAGTAATAACTGTAAGATATACAAGTGTAAACGCTCTTTCTAATGGTACGGTATTTGAATTAGGCACAACTACAGTAACGTGTTATCAAATTACTGGAGGAGGTGCTGGAGATTCAACTAATTCTGAAATATCTACATTTTATAATAGTTGTAATGCTTGTCAAACTGCTAATGCAAGAGATTGTTCATTTAGTATAACAACAAGTGGAAATTATAATAGCTCTACCAATGGTGTAACATTAACAGGAACATTTGGCACTGGTCATACAGGAACTACATCAATACAATTAGGTTCAAGTAATGGTGTTTGTAATCCATCAAGTGTAACTAAATCACAATTAGAGAGCGGTATTTTTATAGCTGTTGCTGCTGGTGCTACTATAACAGCAACTATAATATCAACAGAAAGTTGTAATGGCACAACCGCTACTACAACGGTTCCTCAGTCGACGTGTAATAGTGTGACCGCATATTATACAACTAGTAATCCTGCAACAGACACATCAGCAGCAAATGATTTATGTGGTAATGGTTCAGCAAGATCATTGTATATTAATGGCACGACACTCGCAAATTCAACACAAGTTTATACAGCAAGTGGATGTGGAACATTAATGTCGGGTACAAAATATTACTCAACAGATAATGCGGAATACTTTATATGGAATGGTTACTCATTATCAGGACCATGGATTCTTAACTGTCCATAAAATAATGTAATAATAAGAATATGAGTTTAATAACGTTACAAACAACATTTACAAAAAATGCGTCATTACAGGTAGGAGATGTTATTTATTATCTTAATAAAACAACTGATCCTGAAAGAATAGATAGAATTGGGCCAGTGCAAACTATTGACGATAATTACATAGTATGTACAACTGATGGTAATGTTTCCGGGTTAGCTCAAAATAGCTATATATTTTTTAGTAAAGATAATAGTAAAAACACATCAGGTATAATAGGATATTATGCAGAAGTAAATTTAAAAAACAATAGTAGAGACCATGCAGAATTATTTGCGGTCAATTCAGAAATATTTATAAGTAGTAATTAATTATGGAATACACAACAATAATAATAGAAGTAGCTGATACAGTTACACAAGGATTAGCTCCTTTAGCTATTGCTGGTATTGCTTCTGCAATTCCCGGTATTGCAAAAGGTATAGGTAGCTTATTTGGCGGAAGAAAAAGAAGAAGAGAAGAAAGAAGAGCGCAAAGAGCAAGAGGCCAAAGAATGGCACAATTTGAAGCAATGGAGTTTACAAATCCTTATAAAGACATTGAAAACTCTTTTGAAGACTTAAGAGTTGCAACAGAGGCTGCACAAATGCAACAACAAACCGCGCAACAAGTTGCAGCACAAGGTTTAGCAACAGGACAACAAGCGGGATTAAGTCCAGCCGCGTTAGCGCAAACTCAACAAAATTTAATAAATAGAACAAATCAAGCAATAAGAGCTGATGTAGCAAGGCAAGAAGCAGCGAATGAAAGATTATCAGCGCAAGGCGCAATGAAAGCAGATCAATTAAGAGGGCAAGGCGAAAATGTAAGACAACAATTAGAAATGGGTAAAAGATCAGCTTTACTTGGAATGGCTAATCAAGATTTAGCAGCAGCAACAAGAGCAAGGGCACAAGCAAAAGCAGATTTAGTAGGGGGTATAGGAGCTTTAGGTAGTGCAGCATTTTCAGCATTTGGCGGAAGTAATCCAAACGCGCCTGCTAATGAAATAGTTGGTACTGGATTTGCTGATAATTTAGGGTTAGCAACAAATATAGGTTTAGGAGATGCTTCTAAATTTAATAGATTTTTACAAGGAAAAGCAAATGATAAAAATACACAATATTTTGGATCAGTGCTAGGTGCTTTAGGTAGGACGGGATTTTAAAATAATTAATTATGGCAACAAAAACGGCAGGAGGATCACTGTATTCTGGTTTATTACAAACAAATCAAGAGTTAGCAAAAGCAAGAGAACTTGAAGCAAATGCACTTAGTATAGGTTTAGAGCAGGGTGTTAAACCTTTACAACAAACATTATTAGCGCAAGCGCAAGAAGAACAAAAAAGACTAGATAAATTAGATTTAGATCAAGCTAATGCAACTGAATACATGCAACTAATGTCAGATACATCTGGTTTATTAGGTGAATACGAACCTCTTGTAACTCAGCTTGCAAAAGATACAAAATTTAAATTAAATGAAATTGCAACAGATGAATCATTAAATACATTTGAAAAAGCAGCAGCATATAAAGAAGCTGTAGATTCATTTAACAAAACAGTATCAACTTTTGGTAGAGATCAAGAAATAGCTGCTAATTTAAATAAATCTATTATTGAAGGTAATATAAGTGGAGCTGTAGATATTAATAGTGAAGATTATAAAATAGCATCGGCAATAGCAACAGGTAACTTTAAAGTAACTAGAAATGGCTATCAAATAGAAGGTGTAGACGGTCTTGTTAATTCTCAAAAACTTAGAAGTATAATTTTAGATAAAAGAGAACTAGATCCGGATAAATTTTCAGGAACTATTGCTGGAATTGGTGCTGCTACTACTAATGCAAAAGATTTAAAAAGAGACTTAAGAGTTTTTGCAGCTAAATTTGGCACTATAAAATCCGCACAACAAGCTTTAATTGATGGGCTTGGTTTAAAACTTAACGATATTTCTAATTTAACAACTTTAGAACAACTACAAGATGAAATTGTTAAAAGAAGTAATACTATAGCTCAAAGAGGTTTTATAGAAGCTAAGCCTCCAGTGGTTCAGCCTTCAAGTTCTGATATAATGGGAAGACAAAGTTATAATTTAGTACAAAATTCTATTAATACAGGAAACTATAATATTTATAGCGGAGGTGAAATAGGTGGTGAAACTATATCGAATGCTGCAATCAATCCAGAAACAGGATTAATAGAGTTTGATGTATTCGATAATAAAGGTAAATTAATTAGATCTCAAACAAAATTAAATCCTAGAGACCCTGCTGATAGAATAGCATTAGGTACAATATTAATTAATCAAACTAAAACTACTCCAACAGTTGCAGGAAATGCTTTAGGCGTATTAAGAAATTTATATATGACTCCTACAGAAACTCCTGACCCAAAAGAAGATCCAGATCCAAAACCAACTACAACTACAGGTTTACCCGAATACTTTAACACATTTAGTGCTGATATACCTAATCAACTTAAAAACGAAGATGGTGAAGTTATAAAATCTAAATCTAAAGAAGATAGTTATGTAAGAAGCGTGTTAAATGTAAAAGGTTCAAGATCAATGGGCTCAGCTGGATTTAAAGTTGCAGAATTAGTTAGAAGCGACTATAATGGTGTGTTTTCTGAAGCTAATATTAGAAAAGCCGCGTATGAATTAAATTATGATGGAACAGATTCTGAAGGTAGGCCTTTTGGAAAATCTGCAATTGAAGCAGCGGATTTAGCGGGGCAGTCAGCTGATGCAAATCAAAAAGTAGCATTATTAGCTATTGATTCAGCAAACGAGCAAAACATAGATTTAGATACTAGGAATGAATTAAGAAATAAATTAAGTGATATACAAGAAGCTCTAAATACGAATAAATCTTTAGTTGAGTTAACTAATAAAGATATAGCTATTTATAACTATATAAAAGCAGGTGGGCAGCTAAGTAATTATGAAACAGCATTAGCTGATTTAAAAAAAGAAAAAGACGATAATTTAAATACTTTAGAAGTATAATAAAATAATATGGAAGAATATATTGTAAATGGAATAACTTATTCAAAAAATGAGTTAGAACAATTTGCTATAAGTAAAGATACAACTCTAACTAACTTGTTAGAAAAAAATCCTAATATACAAGCAAAGACATCACCCGTAAATCAGAGTGCGTTTGCGGAGCCGGGAACAGCACTCAATATGGGATTAAGTTCGGGAAATATTTTATCGGCATCACAAGAAGATGATACAGCTATTGAAAGACTTTTAGGCAAAAATGTTATTACAGATTTTTTTGGTGATATATATAGAGCTGCAGAACAAGGTTTTGAAGCATCGCAAGCAGTTGGCGAAAACTTAGATATATATAATAAAGGTGTTGATGCTACCGATGCAGAAATTATAGATTTTATAAATAAAAATCAAAAAGTAGCGGGCACTAAAATGTCCGATGAAATGATTGATTTCCAAAGAATATATGAAGAAGAAGGTAAAGGTGTATGGGGATTTATAAAGGGTGTAATTAATAATCCTACGGTTATACCACAAGTATTTACAAGTTCTATGGCTACATTAGCTGGCTCATTTTTTGATGCGCCTGAAGTTGCTGGTAGTGCTTTAGCAGGTGCTGGTACTGGTGCAGCTATTGCGGGTGGCGCTACATTAGGTGCTGGAGCTCTTCCTGGAGGTGTAGCTGGATTTTTTGGCGGATTAGGTGGTGCAATGGAAGCAGGTTTAACATTTGGTGAATTATTGCAAGATGAATTAAGAAAAGAAGGTAAAGAATTTAGTCTTGATAATGTTAAAGCTTTTTTAGCAGATACTGAAAAATACAATAGAGTAAAAAGAAGAGCTGTTGGAAGAGGATTAGCTATAGGTGCTATTGAAGGATTATCAGGTGGTTTAGCAGGTAAAGCTTTTACAGCAGCAGGTAGAGGTGTAAGAGGTGCGGTCGCAGCAATAGGTACTGAGTCTATAGGTGGTGGTATAGGTGAAGTTGCTGGTAGAGTCGCAGCAGATCAAGAAATGGACGTCGCTGAAATAGGATTTGAAGCAGTAGCAGGCACAGCTACAGCACCAATAAATATAGCTGCAGCAGCTATTAATAAACCTACATATAAAATAAATAATAAAAAAGCTACAAGAGAAGATATATTAAATCAAATAGATGCAGAAGATAGTGATTTTATAAGAACTAATTTTGAAATTAAAAATGATCCTCAGCTAAATAAACAAATACATGATAAAAAAATAAGGTTAGGTAAAAAAGCTGAAATTGAAACAGTTATTACTAACCCGCAAGATTTAGAAAAAGTTCTTAACTTAGAAACCGAACTAGAGCTTTTAGGAACGCCTACAACAACTACACTTAAAAGAAAAAAAGCTCAAAAACAAAAAGAAATAGACGATATTCTTAGCAAATACGATAGGCTAGATCCATTAAACTTACCAGTTGATTCACCTGCACAAAAATTCAGAGATGATATATTATCATTAAATATAGCTAATACTGTACAGTTTGCTAAAGATTCAGCTTCAAAATTAAATTTAGATGTAGTTGTATTAGAAGATTCTAATTCAACACTTGAATATTTAAAGGAAAACAATGTTAATATAAGTAATCCTCAAGAAGCAGCTTTTGAAGCAGCAGGGTTTATACATGAAGATACTATTTATATAAATAAAGATTTAGCCTCTACTAATAATATGATAAATGTAGGAGCACATGAGCTTTTACACGGTATATTAGAAAAATATGTTGGTACAAATCAAAAAGAAATAGTCGCTGCTTTTAAAGGTTTTATAGGACCTGAGCAAACAGCTATTGTACAAAAAGCATTACAAGATAGAGATTATACACCAAATCAGTTTGATCAAGAATTTTTAACTGTTTATAGTGATTTAATTGCAGATGGAGATATAAAATATAATCAAAATATATTTACTCAAATAGGTGATTGGATAGTTGAAAATGTTTTAAGACCATTAGGGTTTAATACTGTAGGTTTTGAAAATGGTAGACAAGTGTATAACTTCATGAAAGAATATCAAAAAAGTATTGCACAAGGAGGTTTTACAAAAAGTTTAGAAAGAGCTATAAATGAAAGTGGCATAACTACAGAGGCAGCAGACATACAAGCTTCACCTGTTTTAGCTTCTAGATTAGATGTTGACAATGCTAGAGTAGATGCTTTAGTTGGGGCTAAAGACAATACAGGTAATTATACAGTAACTAATAGTGAATGGAAAACATCAGGGGTTGGTAATGCTTATATGGAAATAATTGATGGTTCTTTACTTGATGGTTTAATTAGATCTTATGCTAGAGATCCTAATACTAATACTATACTAGATAATGTTTACGGTAGATCTTTAGAACAATTTATAGAAGATGTAAAAACAGGCGAAACAGTACCTGGAATTACGACTTTAACAGATACTATAATGAATTTTAATCCTGAAGAAAATAATAGTTTAATAGGTTGGATTAATAATCAGCTAAGATTTAGAGTAGCAGATGTTGTTAAAAAATATAAAGAAACTCAATTAGCTACTGGTCAAATGCAAGAGGCAGCTGAACAAACTAGAGCGGCTACTGCTGCACCAGAAACAATAACGCAAGTTCAAGAACAAAAAGAACAAACTATAAAACCGTTAAATAAACTTAATATATCGCCAGAAATACAAGCAGAATTTAGACAAGCAGCACAAGATTTTGTTATTGCAAATGACGCTTCAGCTTTAACATATAAAAAATTAACAGATATTTCACCTAATACAACTAAAAAAATATTTGGCCCTTTAATGACTGATAAAGGATTTTTTATAAAAAAGAATGCAAAAGTATTATATGATTTATTACCGTTTGCTGCAGGTAAAATGGTTGGTGGTGCTAAAGGTTTTGCAACTGCAACAGGTATAAAAAGAGTATTACTTGATAATTTTTATACAAGAGAAGGAAGAGCAACATTAAAAGAAGGTACTGCAGCAGGATTAGAAGTAAGAAATAAAAAGCCATTTAATGAAAATTCTTTTTTACAAGTATTTGGTTTATTACCTAATCAAGAACAAAACAGAAATCAAAAAACAGCTATATCATCTTTAGAAGCAGAAATTGGAAAAGCAATATCTAATAGTTTAGTAAGAGAAGCTTTAACTGATAAAGGTGTTGAAAACGCAATAATTCAAAGAATAGCAGATGGTAAATCTGATATATTATATTCAAAAATTAATATAAAAAGTTTAGATGATGCTATAAAATACGCTAATGAAATTGAAGAAATTGAAAAAGCTGATATTTTTCCAAAAGGTTTATTAGGTCGTAATGTAATACAACCATCAAATAAAGAAATAGGTGATAAGGTAATAAGTCAATATTTAAAAGACAGATTTAAAAACTATGATTTTGGTAAAAGCAGAGACTATGGTAAAGTAAGGATTGGGCAGCATATGAAACATCCTGTTACCGGCAAACAAACTTTATCTGGAATTAAAATTAGATTAAAAAAAGAACCTCAAAGAATAACTAAATATAACGCTAAAACAAATAAAATGTTTGAAGACTTTTGGTTTTCTTTTAGAAAAGCAGCATTAAAATTTCCACAATATAAGCAAACTTTAATGAATATGCTTTATGTTAGCCTTGATACTAGAGATCACCCCCATGCTTTAGGAGCTGAAGTAGTCGGATATGATAAAACAGCAGGCCAAAATGTTAAATTAGAATATGAGCATGCTGTTCCTGTCCAATATGCAGCAAATATTTTAGGTGAAGCGGCTTTTAACCCTAATATTAATTATAGAGAAATATTTGAAAATGTTAAGAAAAATTATAAACAAGTAGCATTTACTGATGAAATTGCGAAAGAAATAAATAATTTAGCTACAAAATTTACCATGCCTGATAATTGGGATATTAATACCGATAGCTGGACTGCTAGATATGATGTAATTAAAGATCAGTTTGATTTAAATAACATAGAATGGATAGCAGATGGTAATAATCCGTTTTTAGCATCAAAGCCTAATTTAAATAAACAAATGAATGAAATAATTGAAAATGCAAAAGGTATACCAGCAGATCAAATTATTTCGGATATACAAGCAAGACAGTTAGGTAAGAAAAAAGACAGATTTAGACCATTTGTTCCTTTTTCTGCTGAAGATTATGAAGGCTTAATGTATTATTTATATGGTAAAGGTGAAATAGGTAATCAAAATGCACAGTGGTTTAAAGATAATTTTTATAAACCTTTATCAGAAGGATTAATGCAGTTTGATGCAGCTAAACAAAAAGCATTAGAAAAGTTAAAAGTTGTTAAAAAAGAAATTAAAAACAACGGCATAGACTTACAAGCTGAATCAGAAATACCTGGTTTTACAATTGAACAAGCTATAAGAGTTCGTATGTGGACTAAAAAAGGTTATAAAATTCCAGGCATAGATAAAAATATGCAAGGAAGATTTAATATGGCTGTAAGAAAAGATATGGACGCAATGAATCTTGTTGAAAAATTAGATGCTTTATTTCCTGATAATTTATATGCTGAGCCAGAAAATAATTGGTTAGCTGGTTCAATATTAACCGATGTTATAGAATTTCAAAATGTTACTGAAAGAAAAAAATATTTACAACCATTCTTTGATAATATAGAAGAAGCTATAGGTACATTTGGTCAAGGTAATAAATTAGTTGGTGATAACGTAAATAAATTAAGAGCGGCTTATGGTAATAATTATATTAAAGCTCTTGAAAATATATTAACTAGAATTAGAAGCGGTAAAAATAGAATAATAGGTCCTGATGATACAACAAATGCGTTTATGGATTGGATTAATAATTCTGTAGGTACTATAATGTTTTTTAATACCAGATCAGCTTTACTTCAAACAATATCTAATTTTAACTATATAAATTGGTCAGATAATAATGCGTTAAAAGCAGGGCAAGCTTGGTTAAATCAAGGACAATTTTGGAAAGATTTTGCATTTTTATACAATTCTGACTTTTTAAAAGCTAGAAGATCAGGATTAAGAACAGATGTAAACGCAGATGAAATTGCAAGAGCCACAGAAGGAAGTAGCAATAAAGTTAAATCAGCATTAGCAGCGATACTTAAAAAAGGATTTTTACCAACACAAATAGCTGATAGTTTTGCAATTGCTTTAGGGGGTGCTTCTTTTTATAGAAATAGATTAAATAAATATTTATCTGAAGGCAAATCACAAACAGACGCAGAAAATCAAACATTTTTAGATTTTCAAGAATTAACAGAGGCAGCACAGCAATCTTCAAGACCAGATAGAATTTCAATGCAGCAAGCGGGGCCATTAGGGCGTGTTATATTAGCTTTTCAAAACACTCCTATGCAATATACTAGATTGATTAAAAAAAGTGTCTTAGATTTGATTAATAGACGTGGCGATTGGAAATCAAATTTATCTAAAATAGTATATTATGGAGCTGTTCAAAATATAATATTCCATTCTTTACAAACAGCTTTATTTGCATTAGCTTTTGATGATGAAGAAGATGATGAAGTAAAAGAAAGATATTTTAATATAGGTAATAGAGTTGCTGATTCATTATTAATAGGGACAGGTGTATATGGTGCTATTGCGGCAACAACTAAAAATGTAATACTAGAAGTTATTGAACAAGAAAAAGGAAGAAAAGATTTTCAAAAAGCAGCTCTTGCTTCAACAGCTTTATCTCCTCCTATAAATTCTAAATTACAAAAATTAATAAGGGCTGGAAGAAGATTTACTTATAAACAAGAAAGAGAAAAAATTGCAGAAATGGGATTAGATACTAAAAACCCAGCTGTTATTTCAGCAGGTGAAGTATTATCAGCAGTATTTAATTTACCGGCGGATAGAGCTATAAGAAAATGGAATAACTTAGTTTTAGCTGCAGACAATGAGACTGAATTATGGCAGTCTGTTGCATTAGCTTTAGGTTATAGTGAATGGGACGTTAAATTAGGACCTAATCAAAAAGAACCTGCAATTGATGCTAGAATACCTATTCAAAGACAAGAAATTAAAAGACAAGAAATTAAAAGAGAAGAAATACAAAGAAATTAAAATGAATATAAGTAAACACATATCGTATAAAGAAGCTACAAGATCTGTAACAGCTATAAGAAAAGGCATAGAAAATACACCTAATGATTATCAACGAACTAATATGGAAGCTATAGCTCATAATATATTTGAACCATTACGTGAATGGGTTGGTGGTCCAATAAAAATAAACTCATTTTTTCGATGCGAAGATTTAAATAAAGCTATCGGAGGAAGCGCTAAATCTCAACACTGTCAAGGTAGAGCTATAGATATAGACGATACATATGGGCATAAAACAAACGCCGAAATGTATGAATATATAAAAGAAAATTTAAATTTTGATCAAATGATATGGGAGTTTGGTGATGATAATAACCCAGACTGGGTACATGTAAGTTACGTAAGTGAAGATGAAAATAGAAATAGATGTTTAAAAGCGGAAAG
>TARA_A100001201_G_scaffold33399_1_pt1 | contig 12240 bp, 28 predicted proteins | sample TARA_A100001201 | Tara Oceans TARA_A100001201 (sample SAMEA2619872) | marine metagenome | biome: marine biome (ENVO:00000447); feature: surface water layer (ENVO:00002042); material: "saline water (ENVO:00002010), including plankton (ENVO:xxxxxxxx)" | depth 5 m | reverse complement strand
AAGATACCCATAGCAACACCAATGATAATACCAACCATATTTTTAATAGGCATAGCAACAGATGTGTTTTCATTTAGCTTCATCGCCAACTCCTAATTGCCCAATATGCAGGACTTAATGATTTCTGTCCACGAACTTTCTTAAGCACACCACCCATACGAGCCATGAACGATCTCTTTCTCGCTGGTATATGTTTTTTAATAGACATAGTCTTACTACCAAAATTTACCTTTTTGATATTTCCTGTTCTTTTGTTTCTAACAAACACCTTAAACTTTTTGACATCACCACGCATGATCTTGTTAAGTTTAACTGTTCTTCCTCTGTACTTAGCCATGTCAAATAAATACCATAGATTATCTACAAATACACCCATAAAAATACCCACTGCCATCTTTCATGATGTGTAGGTTAATTGTATCTGCATATCCTGATAACTTGGCTCGTAATATTTCGCATAAATCAAAACAATCTACATCTGAAGTTAACACAATATCTTTCATAATTTCTTTTGTTACAGGCAACAACTGATACAAACCATCGTTTAAAATAATTAATTCCATTATCTTTTAAAATGTCTTTGTCGCCACTTGTTACAAACGTATGTATCTTTTACACCTCTTGTTCTATATACACCACAGAAGCCATGCTTGTTTGAGTACAATCCACAATTACCACAACTACCTCTGCCCTCTGACATTCTAAAATCTTGTGGCATCTGATATGGTATAAACTCGCCATTAGGATAAAAGCTAGAACGTTTGCTCACTTTCCTTGTCCTCTGTATTTCTTATATGATCTACGTTTGTGCTTATTCATTTTGGTTTTGCTAGGTTTACGACCTATTGATGTTTTATGAAATGTAGGCTCGTAGGATATAACCTTGCCATACACATTACCTTTTTTCTTTGACATCGCCCTCTATGATTAATGGTAATGGTTCATTGTAATTTGTATTCTCAATTTTATCTCTTTGATCAAGATGTTGCTTACCTAACCATATTTGCATAGCTACGTTACCACCTATCGCTTTCTCAAATTGTGCTCGTCTCAAACTTATTTTGCCCATCTCACGACCCTTTTTTATAAGGTGGACATAACTACGTTGTAAGGTCTTTGTAGATACATCGCAGAACATTGCAATTTCCTCATAAGTACAATGCATTTGTGCTAATTTTTGTATAGCTTGTGTGTCAACTTTCTTTATAGGTCTAGCCATTATGTCCTTTTTATGATTTTAACCAATCGTATATATTATTACTCAATGTTTCACTTTCTTGCAAGTTAGTAAGTGTGTATGTTTCTACCCTACCTATGATGCCTCCGAAGTGTTCTTGTATATTTTTTATCTTGGTTGCTCTACCTTTTAAGAATTTATCTGTTTGTGTGTCGTTTCTATCCTTGTGTCTTTTCAGGAGTGTTTCAGGCGAATTTACTAGCATTATTATTCTTAAATCGTACAATTCGTTAAGTTTTATTAAATTATTCAGACTAAATAGTCTATCGCCCTCAAAAATTATGTTTCTTTGTACCATTGAAATATATTGTAAGAATTGCTTGTTTACACCCATAGATAGTCTGTCTGTGCCAAGAAATGTATTGTTTTGATTGTATAGTCCTAGCAATGCTATGTTATTTTTTTTATCGTAGTGTCCTTTTACCAAGCCATACTCAAAGTTAACTTTAGGCATCTTATCGTATATCATTTTAACAAGTGTAGTTTTCCCTGTGGCTGGAACTCCACCAATAGCTACGCATTTCATAATTGTCTATTAAAACTCCCTGTATCTAAAAATTGGCTATACAAATGTGGTTTTATTTGTATGTTTGAGTAAAGTGATGGGTGCAGACTTTCTGATCTTGCTTGCCAAAATACACCCCATTCTATTCCATACCAACCATCGTTTTGTACTTGTGATATTTCTTGAGCCTGTCTGTCAAGATAATAGCCTAAATACCTACCTTGTTTCTTTCTAAATATTTTTTTAAATGAACATAGTGCAGTTTCCATAGTATATGGGTTGCTAGGTAGTTTATACTTTGTTCTTATTGTGTTTTGTATTTGTTGTGCTTTTGTTTCCAAATGTTCTGTTTGTGTTCTATCTAGCTTTTTATCTATCCAATCGTCAAGTCCAAGAGCATAGCACAAGCCATTTCTGTGCGATTTACTACCACCATAATCTTCTAATTTTAATGTACTAGGTTGCAAATCAAGACCTACGCATTCGTGCAATGTTTGTAAGTAAAACCATGTAGAATATCTACCAAATTTATATAAATTTTTAATAACACTATTCCATACATTATCAAATGTTTTGAGTTCTGCAAATTTATCTAATTGTGGCTTATTAGCTATCCATTCCTTATAACTCTCAAATTGTTGTGGTAAATAACCTTTATTGTATTTTGTATCTGTTTGGTATCTAAGCCTTTTGTAATTATCGTTATTCCATTGTTTTAATCTTTCTAAACCTACCAACTCAAAATCTGGAAATTCATTCCATATTATCCATGCAGTAGGTAAATGATACGTTGTGCCATATATCCATGCAATCCATAGCTTTTGTTCTATGTTATGTTCGTATCTATCAAATAAATAGTTTAATAGCCAAATAGGTGGATCACAATCTTTGTATTTTAAAGACCAAGCATACCATCGTAGAAAAGCTTTAGTTCTATTATCTTTTATTCGGTAATCCATACAAATATGGTCTAAACCAATATTCTCCTACTTTTTTTATGGCTTGATATGTTTCTAAAATCTTTTTTTGCGATAATTGTAAAGTTTCTACATCTTCTTCTCGCAATTTCATTCTAACTTTTATATCAGGCAATGCTACACTAGGGTCTGTTAGTGCGTATTCTCTAAAATCTACTTGTTCATTTATACTCCTTTTTAATGGTTGATCTGATCTTAAACTACCTTGTTTATCAACTGCCCAAAACACAAGACCATTTCTCATATGCCAAGTAACTGAACTAGGTGTACAAGATAGCTTTATTCTTTTCATACCCGCATCGTACCAATATTCAACAAACTGCGACCAAATGTCAGTAGCATATCCTTTACCCTCTTGTCCTTGTATTGTTACAATTTCATAAAGGTTAATATATTTTGTTTTATCACTTGTTGTTGCAAAAATGACACTTACAAGTTTATCATCTTTGTAAAGTCCAAATGGTGCATTAGATTGATAATTGTTAAATCTATACCATAAACTATGACTTTGTTGTAAAAACTTTGTGTTAGCACCATTAGGCGAATTAAATATTGCTTTTTGTATATCTGTTTCTTTTAAAAAAGCTATCACTGTAAGTCCGTTTTACTTTGCCTTATAGTTTCTTTGTTAAATTTGTCGTCAATCCTATATTCCACACAACTCTCTGTTTTAAGTATATGTTCAAAGCCTGATCTCTCTAAAATATTTTTTGTACTAGCTACAAAAATGCCATCATCAGTAGAATAATATAATGGTCTTTGCTCGTTTCTAAAAAAAAGCATTGTTGGTTTTGTTGTTAAATCTAGTATTATCGTACTCATTGAGCCTGTCAAGTGCAATGGGTGTTTGTTATTTTCATAACTTCTTAATATTATTTCGCTATCATTTCTTGTTTTAAAATCATATCCATAGATAGCTTTCCATGTGTCTGGGTTTTCTTGTGATATTACTCCGTTGTGAACTATTGCTATTTTATCAGAAGTGATAGGTTGATTAAAATTTAAATCAGATGTGCTATATCTAGCATGACCAATAATCATGTTAGTTTCTATACCTTTAAACTCTAAAAAATTAGCAGATTCACTTATTACACGATATGCTAGTTTTCCGTTATCGTTCCAAGCAATACCTGACGCATGTTTTCCACGTATCATAGATTGCACTATTACTCTTTGGAATGATTCTAAATTAACTTTATCTTTAGAGTATGCACCTACAACTGCACACATTATTTGTTTAAACCTTTTCTATCTTGTAGTCTTTTTGCAATTTCTAGTTCTTCTTGTGCTGATTTGCAGTTAATCATGTTTTTTCTATAATAACAAACAATACTAATTCTTTCGTAGTTACCTTTAGCTTTTATTTCTGTATTGCCATGAAACTCATGCACATCAAAAAAACAAACATCGCCACTTCTTACATCAAAGCCTATTTTATATTTTGGCATAACTGTAAAACCACCCTCGTAGTTCCCAGCTTGTAATACTCCAAGGTTTCCAAATCCCTCTTTTAAATCGCCTTTATCTGTATGTATAGCAGTTCTAAAGTTTTTATTGATAGTAATTGTAGTAAAAACTGTACCTTTTATATAAAAATCAGGACTTGTTTTGTTAACCATATCCTCTTGTGCTTTGTATCTAGTAGGACAAACTTCTTTAAAAATATCATTTACGTATTTAATATATGGATAGCCTTTTTTAAATTTATCAAACTTGTTCATGTTAAACATAGTTTGTCGGCAATATGGAAACCTAACTTGTCTATCAAAGTATCCAGCAATACCACTATCTACTTGTTGAAATGCACTATGAAACCTAGAAATAGTTCCATCTTTTTTTATTTTAAATCCTCTAGTCTTTCCTGTTGTTTTTTCTGGTACAAGTTCGCCTTTGTCGTCATATCTTAAATTCATAGTGTTAGTGTTTTTTCTATCAGGTGGTACTCCACCAGCACTACCTCTATTGCCACCTTTTGCAGTAGCAGTTCTTAAGTTTTTGTATGCTTGTTCGCATATACTTGCTGGAATAACATTCTTTCTAAAAAAAAATAAAGGACTACCATCTTCTTTATAGCCATCACAATCATAGTCTATGATTTCATCGTAATGATGATCTTGTATAAAATAGCCTTCAAGCTTTTTTATTTCTTGATCTGAATATTTAGCTTTTGCTGTTATTGTACGCATTTTTAATAACTGTATATACTGTGTCAGTTAAATTGTCAGTACCTAATTGCTCTTGCAGTTCTTGACACCAAAGTTTAAAATCCTTTTCAGTTTCAGTATTTAAAAATAACTGTACCATTTTGACATGTGTAACTTCCATACCATCAGGAAACTCTACATTAAAATTTTCTTTTAATTCTTTTGAGTTTTGTACAAAGCCTAGTTCTTTGTCATTTGCTAGGTTTTCTAATTCTGTAAGGTTAAATCCTGTTAATTGTAAATCAAAATTTTCATCTTTTAATAGGTTTAACTCTGATGCTAATAGTTTATTAGACCATTTTGATTCCTCGCCACTACGATTATCCATAATACGATAAGCCATAGCTTGACCTTTTGGAAAATCCCTTTTTACTACAAATGCTTTTGACTTTCCTAGTTGTTTAAGTGCTTTCCAACGAGTATGTCCTACAACTATAACGTTATCACTATCAACTACAATAGGTTGATTGTTGCCAAATTCTCTAATAGAGTTCATAACCTTTTGTACTGATTCCATAGGTATCTCTCTAGGATTGTTTTTGTATGGTTTAATTAAATCTATATCAATTTCCTCTACGTTCATATCTCTATCCTTTTTGTTTCTATGATTGTTCCAATAGGAAATACATTACAATCTGAAAATTCTTCATCAACTTCATCGTATGTGCTAAATGTATAAAGAAATTTTTTTGACTTTTTAAATAGAAAAGCAAATGTAGATTTGTATGCTGGTTTCATATTAGATAGTTCTAAAAAACTCTTATGCCCAGAGTCGCCTAGTATGTCAACCCATCTTATTTGATAAAAATAGTATTTTCTATTATTTACAATTATGCTACGATACATAGCTTTTTTTTTTGATTTAGTGTTTTTTTTCGACATCTGATTCTACTATTGCTTGATAGATTTCTAATTGTACTTTTAGCCTACGATTTTCTATTGCTAAAGCTATTATTCTTCTACGAGCATATTTAAATATCCTTAAAATTGATTTCATTCCACCCTGTGTATAATATGGTCTTTATCATACCTATCTATTTTATACTTAATTCCATCTTTTATAAATAGTGTAAAATTAGATTCAGTGCCAATAGTTTTATATCCTAGCTTTTCCATTTTTTGTAGTATTGTAGCCACTTTTGATACAGACTCATCATTTTCCCATCTTCTTTGAGATAGCCATGTGCTAAAATGTGGCACAAATTTGACATCTTCAATTTCATCAACTTGGTTTTGATATGCTTGTATTAACAAAGGATTATCTGATTCTTTCAAGATACCTTGCGACCATAATTTAAGCCAAGTTTCGTGTGCTTTAAATTTTGAGCCTCTTTTTCTACCTAAAGAATCCCATAGTTGTTCAAATTGAGGGTCATAAGTATTTATATTATTAGGTTTAGGATTAGGATTAGGATTAGGAGTTAAACTTTTGCCATTGGCAGAATGTCTAATCATTGCTCCTTTCTTTCCAGCCATAGACCTTTTCTTGTATTTATCAGTGAGATATTCATGTTCTTGTACAAGTCTTTTATGAGTCCATCCTTTACCATATTCAACAATAAAAAATTCTTCTAAAACTCTTGCAACTTGCATTTCACATTCTTTAGTTCTACATTGACAAATTCTATATGCTGATTCTGATGTAAATGGTTTTGTGTTTTTAGTCCAAGCAAAGCATAACAATCTAATGTAAATGCCTACTGCCTCGTTTGTTAAATGTACTGTTTCAGCACTAAATGTATCTGTAAATAATTGCAGTGCATGAAATTTATTCACTTCCCTTTCCATAAAATATATCCGTCCTTTCTAATTGTTCTATTTTTATGTTTGTTTCTTTGAGTAATTGCTTTTCAGTACCATACAAATGCTCAAAGCCTGATTTGTTTAAATGGATAGAGTTTCTACCCATATTGTGATGAAGTGGACACAATGGTATCGTATCATCATGGCTTGGTCTAATTGATAGTCCTGTATGACTTCGTATATGATGAATCACAGGCTCACTGACCTTACCATACTTTGCACAAGCTATACATCCAATTTGTTTTAGCTTGTCAAATCTTATCTTATCTTTTTTTTTCATAAAGAATTGTTAATTTACCATTAGCAATATAATAGCCACTAACTTTTCTTTGCTTTCTTTTTTTCATCTTTTTTTTCTTTTTTGCCATAATCTTTATAAACAGGATTATCAGTAACAATCCTACCTCTAAAAGTATCTAGCCACTTGCAATGTTCTTGCCATTCTTTTTTATTCATCTATGACTCTCCTAATTTCATCGCAATGTGATTTTATTTTGTTAAGTTCTTCTGAAATCTTAACTTGATAAATTGTATTTTTAGCTACATCTTCAACTTCCACCAACTGATTCAATCGTATCATTCGTAACAATCTTTTAAATGCTCTTCTAACATGCATGTCTGACATATCAGAAACCATGAGCCATTGATTTTTAGATCGAGAAAAATAATGTTCTTCAGGAGTTGGTTGTTGAGTTTCATCGTCTTTAGGTATGTCTAAAAAATCTTCACCACTCATAAAAGTCTTTCTTGATTTGGGTTACTATCTTTATACGGCTTCCATTCAAAATCTACAAGTCTATATTTTTTACCATTAAATTTGCTAGTAAAACTTTGATCTGTATAGCTTTTTGCAGATTTTAATTTGTCATAAGGAATCCACATATATTCTTTACCATGTACGATACCTAATGATTCTTTTTTGCGTAAGCATTTTTTATAGATGTAATCCCTTACACTTACTTTGCCTAACCAAACTTTATCGACTTGCACTTTGATCATTTGTAATCTCCATTTCTTTAGTTAATAACAATGGCTTTTCTGCAACAAAAAAATAAAGTACAGAAACTTGTAAAGCATCTGCAATTTGTTTTAAGTTAAAAAGATTAGTACCGTTACTACCCTTTTCATACTTTTGTACTTGTTGAAACGTAACACCTATTTTTTTAGCTAACCAAGACTGAGTTTTCTTTAACTCTAATCTTCTTGTTTTTATTTTTTGTCCGACAGATATATTAAACTGCCTAACGTTTTCGTTTAGCATAATTGCTCCTGTGTTTGTTTGATTGTTAAGTGGTGGGAAATCGGAAACCCACCACCATTAACTAGAAAGGGAGAAGAAATATGAAATGATTCGATTGCTTCTCTAATCATTTTTTTATCCGATTTTCCCATTCGATTCTACTATAAAATAACTTGTGCATAATCAGGTTGTAATAATTTAGCCTATTATGTGTTTTTGGCTAAATACAGGCTTTTTTGTGTTTAAATAAGTTTTTGCTTTTTATGTCAAATTTGGCATAGTCCTTGTATAGACTATGTATAAATCGGAACTCGTCTATAAAAGCATAAAATTCGATTTCAGAGCAGTTGGCGTTAATTCTAAGTTTTGACCTAGAGTTCTTGTTCGATAAAAATGGCTTCCAAACCCATTCTGGCAATAGCAAGAAAAGTTCTTTAATCAACTGAAGTCCTCACAGAGTGCTGGGTAATTCCTACGATGTAGTCAAGTAATGGCGAAACAAATACAATTTGTCTAGTTATCGTGATGGATAACTACTGATGATGCCAGTCGCATTAATTTTAACTAGGAGGAAATCATGAAAAAAGGTCATGATGTAAAAGAAATGCTTAACAATATCAATGAAGATACAAAAAACAAGAGAGATTATCTTGTTGATATGAAAAGCATAAACATAACTGAAAACAATGTTTACAACTATCCTGATTTGGAAGTTGATCATTTAACTAGAGGAAAGTTCAGTTTAACTGACCACTCTTTAAATCAGTTGTGTGGCAAGTTAGAAATCGGTACGCAGTATTTAAGAAAATGCCTGCCTGTTTCTCAACAACTCGTTGCTCACAATCTTAACTTTTGGATTAACAAAAGTAAAGATAAAGAGTTAATGTTAAGAACATACGAAGTTGAGCCAGATGGTTCACCGTATGAAACTGTTAAAGAGGCTAGAGCACTTTGTTCAAATCGTTACAAAAGAATTGATAACGATGTTGTGGCAAATCACTCACTTAATAAACTTATGGATTTAGGTTTAGATATTAAGTATGCTCATTACGATAGAGATACACTTAATATTACTGCCGTAAACCAAAAGCTTGAAGGCGAAGTTTATAAAGGTGATGTCGTTCAAAGTGGTATTACAATTACTAATAGTGAAATCGGTAGTGGTAGCTTAATCATTCAACCATTTATTTACAGATTAGTTTGTACAAATGGTATGGTTGCTCCAAGATACTTGAATAGATTTTATTCAAGACATGTTGGTAAAATTGTAATTGATCCAAGTCAGGACGATCAGTACATAACAATTATTGACAAGATGCAGAAACAAATTGATCTTGTTAATAGCGAAGATGTGTGGACAGAAAGTTTTCAAGGGTTGTTAAACTCAAGAAAACAAAAAATCAACTCACATCAAATTGTGCAGTTAGCAAAACGACATGGTGTTACAGAGTCAGAAAGAGCAGACATATTTGCTAGATTAAATAAATATGTTGGCGATACTTTTACGACATCAAAGTATGAACTTGCTAATGCAGTAACTAATATGGGTAATGATGAAAATAGATCAGACTCAAGGGCTAGATTCTTTCAAGAACTAGGTGGTTTGATTGTGTTCGCACATAACCCTGCACAAATATCAATATAATCAACTATGTGCTGGGGTGTAAAAACCCCAGCAAGAAAGGAAGCTATGCTTATATTTGGTAAAAGTAAAAGCGATTGGAAAGCATTAGAGTTACACTATCGTAGAGAGTGGATATGCTTTGTAGTTGGCTTTGTTCTAGGAAGTTTACTATGGTAGATTCTTGGAAAGATAAACGAATAAGTGCTATCAATAGAGTTATAAAAAAGACTCGTGGTAGCACTTTAAACTTTTTAGATGAATATGATTCCATTTGTTCATCTAAAGCTACAAATAAAATGGAATACAAGCTAGAAAGGAAACATGAAAAAGATAATATACCTATTGCTCCTAGGCATTTGCCTGAGTAATTGTGCGTATAACCCAGTAATTGATACTGCTGGTCGTAGTGGTACTTTTGATGAAGATAAAGCTAAAGAAATTACTAATGATTTACAACATTGTAAAATGGTAGCAGATGCTAATAGTACTTTCTGGGGTGGCATTGTTTTCTGGGTAGAGAGTCCTACTGCTGATACGCAACATGAATCTATATACAGAAAATGTTTAATTAATCGTGGACACTCGGTTTTAAACTAGAAAGGAATGTATGGATAAAAAAGAAAAAACCAATTTATTGTTAAATGGTTTAATTTCTAAAATGAAGAAAGCTAAATCTTCACAAAGAAACAAACTATTAAATAATGCAATTGGTCTTAAGTTTAAACTAATTAGACTTGAGAAGAACATAACTGCAGAGGCAGTTGTGCAAGATAATAAAGAAGTGTTAAATGATGTTCATAGCCTATATAAATTTGAACAAGGTGTTTTTCATTTCGGTAAGTTATATACATTAACTAACTATTACGATGTTGATGTTAATGACTTATTTAAATTAACAGAGAGGTAAATATGTGGAAGAAATATCCATTAGCCAATAACATAGTCTTAAGCTATAACGATGATAAGCATATGTACTATGTAGGTGATAAAAAGGTAGAGTCTGTTACAGGAATTTGTAGCAGAGGAGTACCAAAGCCACAACTAATTAATTGGTTAGTCGCTACACCTTTAAACGAGGTTAAAAGATTAATTAATGAAAAGTTAGATAATGGCGAACAATTAGATAGAGCAATATTAGAACGAATATTTGCTACTGCTAAAAAGAAACCTGATACTTTTAAAGATGAGGGTGCATTAGTAGGTAGTGTTGTGCATGGTCTAATAGAGGACTATCTAAAAGGTAAAAATATTCCTGAACAATCTGATAAAGCAGTAGTAAATTGCTGGAATCTTTTTTTAGATTGGTGGAATAAACAAGGGTATGAAGTTGTAGAAATAGAAAAGAAAATCTATTGCAAGAAATATAACTATGCTGGTACTCTTGATCTTGTTGTAAAAGACAAGGAAGGTAATCTTGTTTTGATTGATATTAAAACAAGTAATCATATAACATTTGACTATTTTTTGCAGTTAAATGCTTATAGATTTGCGTATGAGGAAGAAACAAATCAAAAAATTTCTAAATCTTTTGTGGTTAGACTACCTAAAAAAGATAGTGAGGTTGAGATTAAAGAAATTCCTCTTAATAAAAAACTATTCAATGCTTTCGTTGGAGCAAAATATCTAATGGAACAAATGGAAAGTATTGAAAAATAACAAAGGAGAATCTGATGGGATTTAATAGACCACAGTACAACAACAATGGCAACTATCCAAAGAAAAGCTACAATAACAATAATAGTAGCAATGGTGGTACTGCCGAGATGATAAAAACCAAAAAAGATGGTGTCATCTTAAAAGTTATCTTAAATAACCAAAACCTAGTATTAAAAGGTTTTTTTGATAGCGTAACTAAAGGGTGGAAGTTGTTTCCATACTACGACAAAACGAAACAAAACCCACAATTTAATAAACCTAAACCTCGTAATGATATGGACGATCAGTTGCCACAATCTGAACAAGAGTGGAGTCAAGGTAGTGCTACTGAATTTAATCCTGATGAGTACGAGCAACAATTAGGAAATGAGTAGTAAAGTAGAATGGAAAGTACCTATGGCTTGGTCTTTGGAAGAGTTTAACCAAAACAAGCCAAAGGTATTTGACCCTGAAAATATAAGTCGTTTCTTAAACTTTTTAGATCGTGCAAGGGATTCAGCAGAAATTGCATTTGATGAGTCTAAAGATCAAATCAATGAAGTTTTTGACTTTGTTTCTCTTGAAAAAAAATCTAACAACAATGTATCTATGGCAGAGGCTAAAGCACAAGCTACTACTGATAAAAGATACAAAGAAGTTAAAGAACAACATAGAAAGTCTAAAGCTTTACACTTGTATTGGAAATCTCTAGCTAAAAATGGCTGGAGTCATTGTGAAAACCTAAAGCAACAATCTATTAATCAACTAGCAATAGACAAGTTAACTAGAACAAATTAATAGTATGTGTGGGGAGCAATCCCCACATATCTAATGCCTAACGACCTCAAGTCCTTTGATGTCAGTATTTTCCCTAATAACTTCATAAGTATAATTGTAATCAATTACTCTAACGTCGTCATACTTTGTAATTTCATTTATTGTATTATTTATTTTTGGAAATGTAGGATAAGTATCAATAAATCTCAAAGCAATAAAATGTCCATAAGGACTATAC
>TARA_A100001201_G_scaffold17290_2_pt1 | contig 12299 bp, 7 predicted proteins | sample TARA_A100001201 | Tara Oceans TARA_A100001201 (sample SAMEA2619872) | marine metagenome | biome: marine biome (ENVO:00000447); feature: surface water layer (ENVO:00002042); material: "saline water (ENVO:00002010), including plankton (ENVO:xxxxxxxx)" | depth 5 m | reverse complement strand
TGTAGCATACTAAATGGATAATCGCAAAACATTTTCTATGCCTCCGGACAAATCACATTCTTATTTGTAGCAGCATATATATTATTGGCTTCATGAATACTACTCTCTATAAAATAACCTGCTCCTAATCTCATGTACTGAATAGATTTATACTTTGCTACTTCCACTATATGATTATTGTCTCTTTTTTCCTCGTCCTCAGTTGGAAACATTATAAGATCATCAAAAGGTATATTATGTTTGTTGAGCCATCTTTCAGTTATTGATCTATATTTCTCTAGTCTACCTGTTACTATTGCCTTGCATCTATATAGACTTGGTATTCTCCGGTATATTGGTTCGCAATTTTCTATGAAATCTATATAGGCGGATTCTTCCTGACAAACTTCTATCGGGACTTCTGGAGCAAAGATGCCATCTAAATCAAATAATGTATTTTCTACAAACACACTATTAAAGAAATGCCATTCAAGTATATGAGGTATAGGCAATATGTCTGCATAGATATCTACTTTTTCTTTTGCTTGATTACTTGCAAAAACACAAGCAGTAAACATCTCAGGGAAATCTTTCTTTATTTCCTCTAATGCATCTCCGGTACATACGGTGTCATCCATAAATACCAACTTTTTTAGAGGATCATATTTAAATGCCTCCATTCTTTTCCCTCCAAACTCAGAGCGCGTTTTAGCGGGAATAAGCTTTTTATTAACTATGTTATATATTGGGACACCAAGAGATGTAGCACATATAGATGCAGGTATATATCCTGATCTTGGTATAGCTACTATTCCACCAATATTCTCCCTCTGTAGCTTAGGCAATAATCTTTCGAGACAAGAATTTATTAGGTCTTGATGCGTCACCATTTTAATAACGCCTCGGTTTCTAAGTCTTTTATTCTTCTCAGTATTTCTTTTATGCTTTATTCTTTCTGAAGGAGTAGCGCCTTGACACCACTGCCAATTAGGAGGACTACTTGTCATTTCTTTATTGTAGTACTCGCAGAATCCTGCTTTGTCACATTGACATTTATCCATCTTTTTCTGTAGTTTTCTTAAAAAAAGGAAACAGTTTATTCAAGAACTTCTTTCTCTCATTGCACCCACATTCTTTTATTCCAAAGACCCTCTCTACTCTTTCAGGAGTAATACCCATTTTACTTAATGCAGACTCTATTGCTGTTCCAAGCCCTTCCTCATTCTCTGGATATATAGAGTGCTCACTTCCAAGACCCTCTTCGGCTAAATGTTCTCTGAATTTGTCTGCTAGTTCTCCATCAGACATTTCATCATAATTATCACTCATCTGTTTTCTCCTTCTTATTCTTATATGAAAATATTTTATTAAACCAAGTTTTTCTTTCGGTACAGCCGCATCCCGGACCACCTAATATCTTCTCTATTTTTTCTTGATTAATGCCGAATTTGTTTAATACTTTTTCTATAGTATCACCAAGACCCTCAGACTCTTTATTTATATCAATTCCAGCGTCTTTCATTTCTTGAATTGCTCTTTCTGCCGTAGTTTCAAGCTCTGTCTTTTCTCTCGTTTTTGCAGCATATCTTTTCTTAACATTATTATTGTGAACACCTCTTACCTTTGCGGTTCTTAAGAAAAGAGTTCTGTGCTTTTCACTGGTCTGACATAGATGATGAAGAGAGTCTGTCATTTGTTTTTGTAGAAGAGGGCAGAATCCAGCAGTAACACAATCGCATTGATACCCTTCAGCCGACATCTTTTCATAGTCATATTCTTTTTGCATAATAAATCTTTCCTGAGTCTGGACAAATTACCCTTTTTCCTTTTGATCTTATAGCTATTCTCTTTGCTAGAGAATTATCGCTCTCTACAAATATTTTAGCGTCTGACTCAAGAAAAATGCTCGTTTTATATTCAGAAACATTTCTGTAAAAGTTTGAGTCTCTATCATCTTTAGTTCCTTGATACATATGTAATGAGTTATATTTGATATTATTTCTTTTTAACCAATCCTCTGTAATGTCCCTATACTTTTCCAGCCTAGCTGTAGCTATTGACAAGCACCGATGCAGTCTGGGAATTCTATGGACTATGCTCTCTACTGTAGTTATATATTCTTTGTATAAGATTTCATTCTCGGCTTTTTCGATTGGTACATCGGGGCAAAAAATACCGTCTAAATCAAAAATTGTAGACTGAGTAAAATCGCTATTAAAAAAATGCCAGTCTAGATAGTGAGGGGAATTTAAATACATGCCAAATATATCTACATATTTCTCAGCTGAGGGATTGAGGTACATAACAGAGTATATATTGTTGGGATACTTGACCCGTATATTCCTCATTTCTTTTCCTGTATATGTCGTATCGTCTAAGAACAATAGTTTGCCACTACTTTCCTTGTACTCATTCATCCTCTTTCCGCCAAAACTGCTAGAATAGTTACATACTTGTATCTCTCCATTTGATATTGTATATAGAGCCTTGTTCAATAGAGTTGCTACAATAGGTGCAACAAGCATACCAGATCTTGGAATTCCTACCACGCCTGTAATCTGCAGATCTTTTATCTTTGGTAGTAGATGACGTATGCAGTCTTGGGCTATATCTGAAGACTTCTTAAATACATGCTCTGTAAGTTGTTGTTCATACTGAGGTTCAGGCTTAGGCTCTCTATATAACCTACCCCTATGAGTAGGTGTTTCCTTACAAAATTTTACCATAGCAGGAGTCATGGTCCTATTGAGCTTATTGCAATAGGTTGTAGATAATGGGCAATCGCAATCATGCATAATTATGTAATTGTTACTGTTATAGTTACGTCATCATCTCCTGTTTGGTCTCCGGCTTGACAACAGTCACAATTCCACCATAGGTCTTCAGCCACAAACTCTAAATAGAATGGATCACATGAACCATCAACAAGCTGAAAATTGCTGAAAGTAAAGTCGCCATCATATGGAGGCCCGTTGTTCGCATTACTTGGCAACATCTTTTCGCTGTATGCTCCTGTTGGGCAATAGCAATAATCATCTATGTCGGAACCATCGGTTCCCTCTATTGGTAAAAATTCCATCTTAAGTTGATAATTGCACATATGACACTCACCACTTGATCCCGGCTTAACAACCCCATTAGGAGTTTCGCAGCAACATAACGAAAGGTCTATATTTGTCCCTGAGCATCCTGCTTCTGCACCACACAAAGTTCCAGATAATCTGCCGTACTTTTCATAAGGTAAGTTGACTCCACTATAAGGCTCAAGGGCTGGATTTAAACCGCTATTAATGTAACATGCAACATTGCTGGGATTAGTAGGTTTTCTTCCGGAACAAATAGGAATTCCATCACCCGTTGTCATAACTATATCGGCAGTAAAACTGCAGCCTCCTTCAACTACAATACTGGCGGTTGGGTTATAGCTCCCTGTTTCTGGACAAGGACAGCACGTAAATGGAAAACAGGCACCACCTGTTGTATGGTCTTCATACAAGTTAATAGATCGGGTGCACTGAGGGTCGCAGACACCACTGTGGCATATAGCTTTGTAGTCTGAGCAGTTAGTTAAATCTGTAGCATCCCCAAAGTCACTTTGATCTACTGGAATTAAACTGACACATCCCGGATGAGTTGATTGATCTGATACATGATTAATGTAAAAGTATGTTAATTCCCCATCACAAGTTGCTATAACTTGGGTCCCAGCTGTTATGCAAGGATCTGTTATTGCGGTACCGAAACAACCAAAAAACGGACCACCCTCACTTCCCCGAGCAAAGTCTGAGCCCGGAGTCAACGGATCAACTAGATCTATTGTTCCAGATAATGTTGGTCCCATACCCTCACAGATACAACACTCATTTCCAAACTCAGGCCCAACTCCTATAAATTTAACGTTAGACAATTCCTCATAACTCCTATTATAATATTAACATGATCCTACATTGGCTGTTCCAGAAAACAAACCTTCGGAAGTAAATACTAGATCTTGATATACAATACCTAGACCACTTCCAGAACAGCATATGTCTTTTACTACTCTCACCTCCGGGCCAGCTTCGGGACAAATATCTTTATCTAACTCAACCTTTATTCCACAAGCACCATCTGCGCTAACTTTAAGCTGCCTACCAAATGTAATCTTAGATATTGAGTCGTCACCTACCTGAGCATCATCACAATCATAAGCCTTCATTATCTTCTTAATTTTACTTGTCAATCCAGCTGCATCAACTACCTGAAGACCAGAAGAAGCTATCAATTTTTCAAATGGGTGTGATCCTACAGCGGACTCTCCACATGTCGCTTCTGAGCTTAGAGTTTGGTCTAGACCCTTAATAGTGTACTCGCACTCATTCGAATCTTCCTCTACTATTATGTTATCGCCAAAATTAAGCTTACTAAACCTTTCATAATTAGGGACTGCTATGGGATAGGCGCTAATGATATCTGACTCTGATTCAGTATCCTTTAGTGATATATGGGTCTTTATTGTCCAATTTAAGTTTCCATCGTCTACAGCTGTCAATCCCTCAGCAAAATTAAGTCTCTCAAATACGCCATTTACAGCTGCGCCTAATCCACACGTTTGGGTTCCTTTGATAACTTGAGAGAGCCCATGTACCGTGTACTCGCACTCATTTGTATCTTCTTCGACTATTATATTATCGCCAAAGTTGATCTTACTAAATCTCTCATAATTGTTTACATTAAGCGGGTACTTAGCAATTATAAGAGCCTCAGATTCTGAGTCTTTTAACTGTATATTTGTTTTGACTTTATATTCACATCCTGCTACTGTTTCGTCCAACAACATGCCATCTGCAAAATTTAGCTTTGTGAATGTTATGTAGTTATCTACAGGTGTATTTTGACTACATGTATCTGAGTTTTTTAATTGTAAATTAACATCAATATATGGCTCACAATCATTATCTTCTATAATGAGACCACTTCTAAATCTTAAATGATCAAACCACCTATCAGCTACAGCTCCATTGTAGTCACAATAGTCCTCATCTGTAACAAAGAAAGCTGCATCAACTGTACCATTAGGCTTAGCTCCACCTCCGCCATCATTGGTAAGTCTTAATCCAGAACCATAAGTAATACAGTCGTATTCAGTGCATGTTGTCTCCGACGCAGTATAAGTACAGTAATCACCATCCTTAAATTCTGTTCTTGTGTCAGTACCACCACCGCCGCCGCCGCCGCCAGTTCCAGTTCCAACCAAGTCAGTATTATAAAATGCATACCATTTGCTGTCATGTGTATCGTAATATGCAAAACAACCGCTATCTTCAGCAAGTCCAGTTGGCATAAACGAAGGCACATATAAATCTATTGTAGCTTGGTCAATTGCTGTCCCACCTGAATCATATATTGTGGGAGCATTTGTTATGATCGCAGATCCATTACCGCCAACGTCAATATCTCCACCGCTAGCTCGAGCATGTACGATCCTAAAGCTATTCGGTACTGTCCAGACACCTCTTTGTCTATCAAATCTAAGATCTACAGGAGCAGTAGGCCAAGTTCTAGATCTTTTAAGCCAGCCGGAAAGAAAATTGTCTGCTAGACCTGCAGATTGATAATTGCCAGACCTTGCCTGTTCTGGATCGTCTACCTCGTTTGGTATCGGTTTACCTTGGAGGTCATAGCCCCAACCGTTCACTACCAGAGGGCCTCTCATGGCCATAAATCTAAAATCATTTGGACAATCGTTACCATTCTCGATGTAGTCCCTAATAGATGTAGTACCGTAACCGCCACTTTGGTCTATAGATTGCCCGAATGCCACCTGATGTATATCATGATAAGAACCTTCATCTCCAGATACGCAATGCTTAGGAGTCCCTGAAGAAGCCATCGGATCTAGATAGTCTCTTGCTACAACAGGCATTGTCCATTCATTTATAGGGCCCATTGGATCTTGAGAATGAGCTTCGTTTCCTGACACGACTGTTGTTGAAGTAATATATCCCGGAAGACCTCCATCTCCAGATTTAGAGACGGATCTAAACATTCCTTCTTGACTCATTATGGCGGTTTTTTGGAACTGTTCGTCATTAGTTCCTTGCTGTCTAGCTAATATCTGATTGTCTGAGCCGCCTGCTATACACAGATCTTCCCCTTCTAAGTCTCCCTGCTCGTCAATCTTTGCAGAAGCCCCTACCATAAGATTCTTCACTTGATTCTTATTGTCTTCTGGTATCAGACTCTGAATGTCCTGCTTTAATTTGTTTAGTAAAGTTCTGCCTTGTGCTTTTTCTTTTACTGCAAGAAGTTTTTTATTGTCTCTTTCTTGCTTTCTTTGCTTAGCTCTTAGCTCCTTAATCTGTTTAAGCCTATTAGCATTTAGCTTTGACATTCTTCCAAAGGATGGAGTAAAGGTTGACAGCTCATAATTAGTAGTTGCACCACCCTCGCCAATACTTATATTTATACTAGTTATATTGGGTCCCAAAGAACCATCCATTGGAGTTGTTGGGATATAATTATATGTGCCATAATTGGTGGCTTGTGTTGTCATTATCCTATTATTAAACGATGTCTGAGGAGATCTCAAGTCTTGACCTAAAGATTTGATAGGATATCCAACTAGACTAAAAGCCCCTCTCTCTCCGACTTGTTGGAAAGTCAGTCCGTCCTGAACTTTTTCAATAGCACCAGTATTAAGTAAGTCATATCCACCATAATTCCAAGGAGCTAGCTCGGTATCGGACTCAAATCGAACTGGTCCATCAGGGCCAACAAAGCCCCAAGGTCCATATCTATTAGTGTTACTAAGCATTGGTATAGCGAAGCCAGAAGGTGGATACATCTCAGGCATAACGCCCATCATGTTCCTGATAGTAGTACCAAATATATCTCCACTGGTCTTTACTCCGGAAGGAAGAGCTCCTGAGCCTCCCGGCATTTTTTCGATAAAGTAGGCTGAGTTATACTGTACTGCTTCAGGCTTTCCGCTAAAGATAGGGTTGTTGATTTCGACAATCGCTGCTGGTACAACACCTCCTCCTCCAGTTGGATAAAGATAATTTTTACCTTCTGCTGTTAATGGAGCATATATTCCACTGTCTAATATTGTATAATCTGAGCCATCGAGAACCAAATCACCACTAGAAATAGCAGTCAAAGAGGGTATAGAATATTGTGCTATACCTCTAACCTTAAAGGTGTCTGGCTCTTCGAATCTTTCAATGCCCGTACCCTTCAAAGGTAATCCAAGAACTCCGCTAACTCCAGATGCAGGATATCCTCCATTAGTTGGAATGTCACTGAATATATTTAATTCGCTTTGTGCTGTATCCTTGTAATAACAAATCTCTGGCATTTTGACCACAAACTTCTTACCATAATTCTCATCACCAATAGCTTTAATATAAGAATGTATTGCCTCAAGGTCTTTTTTCATATTGCCGACTGGCTTTGCTAAAGATCCTGAATAGTCTATTGTTACATTTGGAGGCAACGCCTGTGCAACCAAGTTACTTGGAGCTGCTTCATGTAATTTACCTTTTAATCCACCAAAAGGCAATGATGTTCCATAATTTGTTGGAAACTTAAGAAGTTGACCAAATTGCGTTCCGTATAAAAGACTAACAAAGTTGTCTTTTGTTCCTGTGACTCCAACGAACAACGTATAATTATACCAAGCATTGAAGCTTCCCATAGCAGCCCGAATCTCGGTCTCGCTTACCTTATAAGTACTTATAGGATTACCAAAACCATCGACCAAAGGGGCGGAAAGGCTTCTTTGTAGTGGTCTAAAATCAACCGTAACATCCCACTCAGAAAGACCAGACTGAAAATATCTGTCCCCTTCAAAGAATGTTGCCTCTTGGAAATCTCCTTCGCTGTCGAATCCCCAATGCTGCAAGACCTGTGCAGATGATGACGTTAAGTCTATAGTTCCACTAGCGCCGGTTGGCACAACTTCATATATAGACTGAACATTGTCTCCATATATAAATACTGAAGTAGGTTCGTTTCTAAGCTCGTTTCCATAATTCTTTGAAATTAAATAGTCATTTTGGTCGCTTAGGAATTGTGCTATTTGGCCAAGCGCGGGTTGAGATCTTCTTTTTACAGTTCTTACTTTGATAACCTTTTCTAGTTTATTGGTCACCATTAGCTCTATATAAAAGTCGCAGCCAGCATCTCCACAAACTTGACTAATAAGAGAGAGTAATGTTTGACTACTAGACTCAATTCTATAATAAGTAGGAGCAAATGGAATCTCTGTGATGTCGATATAATAATTGTTCAGCTTGCCATTGCCACCAAAATTCGTGACAATAGTTTGATTTGTATCGTCAGGTTTCAACCTTCCCATGCTATAGGCGGGCTCAGGTATACCATCTTGTGCTCCTACATGCCCTCTATATGTAGCGAAGCCTTTTGGACTATATTCAGAGTTAGGGAAGCCGGAGAGAAGTAGTTGAATAGCCTCTCTTAGCCTTATCCAAGGAACTCCTTGATCGTTTTGATTTGATCCACCAAAGCCTTCTGCAGGAGATCCGAACTGAGACCCGTTAAGAAATGTATCATTACAATCTCTACAGTCTAAACCATCATCAAGCTGACATACAGAAGAGCTAATACTTTCTAGAAAGCCATAAGCATTTACTAGGTTGGGCACATTCTTAACATCTCCGGCGTATTCACCAGTGATAATTGTAAGATTCTCTAAAATAAATCTAGGATCAGATATAGTTACACTATACGTAGGAAAGTTTGATGCGTCATCTTTTCTAGTCCAAGAACGAACTAGTCCTGCAAATTCAAAGCTTCCTACTCTAAAATAGACAGGTGCACCTACATCCGGAGTTTGGAATCCGGGATCTTTCTTATACCATTTCAGCGCACTTCCGGGCTTAGGATAGTACATCTTGTGTGTCAAAGGCGCACAAGGATCTTCTATAAGCTCAACAGTTATACTGGTCTCTTGGTCATTCCAGCCGACACTAGAACTAAAAGACTTTACTGAACAACCTAGAAACAAAGTTTGTTCAAATGGACCAACTATATTTGCTGGTAAATTACTGCAAACTGCACCCATTTATGGACACTCCGTATAAATCCAACTTACCGATCTACTATATCTTCCTATCTTAGGATCAAATGTCTCATTATCCGCTGTTCTGAAGTATGTAGTTCCGGTAAGAGTTGTATCTTCTACATTATCAACAACAGAATCATAGTCTGGACTATAACTAAAGGCAGATGCGGCAACACAACCTGTTGGTGGTAGAACAACCGCCTCAATGCTAAGATCAAATGTGTTAGCTGTCTTGGTTCCTATGTCTTGCAATATTGGACCTGCAGCCCTTCCTAATACTGTATGACTAGCTATTACAGGTACCCCAACATTTTTTGTAGCAGATATATTCTCTGAGAGAACGCCGTCAAGACAGTTAGCTGGCCTGTTATTGTAGGTCACAGCGTATCCAACAGTTCCCTCTTTAATATTATAGCTATAACTCACCGATAGTGGGTCATCAGTATTTAACGGAGCAGAATCTTTGCCTTGTATATTGTCTCCTAGACTGCCTGAATATATAGTGCCCGCCCTTGTTTTGAAGGTTGAGTCCAATGCAGCTGCAAAATAACCGCTGGCATTTTCAAAAGAGGTCTTTCCAGATTGAGGATAAAATGTTCCGCCGAAAGATATGTCATAAGATGGATATCCCTGTACAGTACCATTAAGAGTTATTGTTCCATTTCCCTCTTCAATAGAGAAATCAGATGATATGTCAAATGAATCTGTTGCAGCATAACCTACTGGCCTTCCATAAGTCTGATCTTGAGGAAATGCTAAAAACGTGTCATTTACCGTTAATGTGTTTTCCTCGGGATTGGCATCTACAGACCTATCAGTTAAAAATATCTCTGCACCGTCAGGAACCTGCATTATATAACTTGTCAAACTCGGCAAAATTAGTCCATTGCCAGATGGACCTACTCCTCCCGTTCCTATTATGCCCGTTACGTATTTTACTGCAAATTCAAAACCACCAGTTGAAAAAGGGCTATTCCCAGTTGTGATATAGAAGTCATCATCATCAAAGAAATCAGTAGGATCGCCTGTACCTACACCACTACCGACACTGATGCCCTTGGCGCTTATTGAACGGTCAATTTGTATGACTCCATCATGACCCTCATTTGCAAATCTCCAAGGTTTTTCTAGCATACTATAATTGTAGCTAGTGGAGGCGCTTTCCAAATTAAGACCAGACCCTAAGTACGTGTCGAGTCCAGAAATCATACTTCCTGCAAACACAAATTCAAGATTATAATTAGATGTAGTAGTGTAGAAATTATCACTTTGAATTGATAAATTTTCTACTAATGGCCTGCCGATTAAGTTCGCTCCGCACCCGCTAAGCCGAAAGAGACGATAGTCTGCGTTCATTTGCTCATAGAACTCATTGCCCGGATAGCCAATTGTGTGTACAGCACCTGAAGGAAGACCATTCTCTCCGGTTCCAGTAGGCACAAATGTTCCATCAAGTGTAACTCTCCAGAATCCAGCAGTTATTCTTCTGTTGGTTCCATCTCTGATTACTTCTCTTGATATACTAACATTAGGAGCAGGTACAAACTCATATGAACCATACTTGACTAATACTCCACTACAATCTGTCATTTCTTAATCCTTCTTTTAACCTAGCGTATTCATTTGGGAAGAAACACTGTTTGTAAACTGTTGTTCTAACTGAGGAACCTTATTTGCAAATGCCGCTGCCGTCGTAAGCTCTGCCGCTTGCTCAAATACCTTGCCAGCTGTGGCTGCGTCTGTTATATTGACATTTTGGTTACCGTTCAGATTCACATTCATTCCTTGTTCTAATTGTGCTTTCAAGGCTTTGATCTCTTGGGCAAGCGCTGCAGATTCAGCTTGAGTGCCGCCCACATCTTCCGATAGTAGGGCTAGATTGCCAGCAGCATCATCACCTACAGCTGCACCTCCTCCTGCTCCAGCAACATTTGTTAGTAAATTTGCTTCTCCTCTTAACTTCTTAAGTGCCTCTCCAGCAGCTTCAAACGACTGTTTTGCCCTGTCCATCTCTGCAATCATTTGCTCTCTTCTCTTGGCTAAAGACTCTTCTGCTATTCTAGTTCTTTCTGCAACAATTGCTTGCTGCTCTTGAGCTATTGCAAGACCTTCAGCTCTAAGCTCGGCTTCCTCTGCAGTTTCTCCTGTAACCATAGCTCCACCACCAAGACTATCTTCTCCTGCAAGGAACTCTGCAGCAGGACGGCCATTAATATTCCCGGAACCTCCCATAAAGTTCATAAAATCTGCATTACCTACAAGACCTCCAGCGATTTGATCTCTTAGCTTGGCTGCTTGTTCGTCGGTCAGTAAGCCTTCCGTGACAAGCTGAGGTATACCTTGCTGCAATGCTGTGCTTTCTTGCAATGTAAGTGCTTCGCCCGCCTGAGCCTTGGCTAATGCCCTTCTTGGAGCTTCTATTTCTTTCTGAAGTTCAGCAACTCTTTCTAAGTCACCTTCCTCCATCGCCTTTGCAAGTTCTGCCTGTACGGTAAACAGTCTATCCTGAGCACTCATCTTTCTCTTCTCTATCTCAGTTAGTCTGTCTTGGATAGCAGATAATCTTGTTGTGTCGTCAGCTAATGTATCTAGTGCCTGTTTAGTCTCCGATAATGCTTGCTCTACTGCTGCTAGTTGGGCGATCTCTGCATCGGTAGCTGATCCTGCCTCAACAGCCTCTCTTAGAGGAGCAACTGCAGATTCCAGTGATGATAAGTTACCTAAAAGACCTTCACCTGTTGTTGCCACTCCTACGCCAGCAACACCCGCACCCGCAACATTGGTTTGTATCGCACCAAGTCTAGCATCTAGATTACCTTGCGCAACTGCTCTTGGGTCTCTTCCTTTATTAAGGCCAAGCATATCGTCTGCTCTTTGTTGTATATCTAGAGTCTTAAGTGCAGCCTGTTGTTGCTTTTTAGCAATCTCAATGCTAATTTGAGCCACTCTTAACTGAGCTGCTCTGAATTCATTAAGGCTATTTGTCACATTAGCAAGAGTTGTTTTTAGCTGCTCTCCGGCAGTATTTACTTGATCTATAACACCTTCAATAAGATCGTTCTCAAGACCTACTGTTCCACCTTCTCCCTGACGAGTCACAAAGGCTTTTCTTAGATTTCCTGCAAGAAGATCTCTAGCAGCCCCTGTAGGGCCTGCGCCAGAAGCATCTAATTTTCCGAGTACTGCCGAAACAGCTGCATCCGGGCTAGCAAATGTTGCCCCTTGCGGACCTCCCTCTCTCTGTAACTCTTCT
>TARA_A100001201_G_scaffold82623_1_pt1 | contig 12329 bp, 26 predicted proteins | sample TARA_A100001201 | Tara Oceans TARA_A100001201 (sample SAMEA2619872) | marine metagenome | biome: marine biome (ENVO:00000447); feature: surface water layer (ENVO:00002042); material: "saline water (ENVO:00002010), including plankton (ENVO:xxxxxxxx)" | depth 5 m | reverse complement strand
GTTTCCTGCTGTGATTCTGCTTGGATCGATTGCGATGGATGCGTCGTAGACATATGCCAAACCTGCCGCAGAAGCAGTGCCAGCCCAATATGTATTAGTGCAAGTGGAGCAGAAGATATTAGATATACCCCTAGCAGAAGTATTCCACCAGGTAGTCCCCGCGATTGTGTTTCCATCTGCATCCCATCCACAGTAAACGTCTAAAGGTCCGTCAGGATTAGTACTCGATCTAACAAAATTGTCCCAACATGGGTGATTTGCCATCTGATTTGATACAACATTGTTGCAATCAATTTCCAATGCAGTGTATTGGAAGGATCCATTCTCAGTTGTAGTCGTAGTCTGCCCAGTTTCAGGGTCAGTAGACGATGTTGACCATTGCCAATTCCTAGTAGAGCCAGGAGCGTGTGTAACTAGGTTGTCACCCAACCACAATTCTAGTTGCTGACCTTCACTATAGGAAGATTGGTTGTAGTCAAACGTATTTTCATCACCACCAACCGCAAGGAAGACAATATTTCCGTTATCTTCATAGCATCTACCCGCAACATCAGCACGAGCGCAATTCCAAACCTTCCTTTTGTTGCCTGTATTTGGATTTGTATAGTCTCTTGCGTCAGTAAGCTTCGGTTTTGGCATACTCATCAACCAATCAAGGAAATCTTGACCCTGACTACCCGTAGTTTTGCCGTTAAATTTCAGATTCACCTTGAATGACGCATTATCATCCTTAGGTGCACAGTATTTATAGATCAAAAATCCATATGCAACCGTATCTCCGTCCTCATTAGCGTCCAAATACGCACAAGGCACGTCAAACCAACGCTGAATGTTGTATACCTTGGGTTGTGCGACCTTGATACAGCGGTTTTTCTGGTTAAATCCGTAAAGATGACTCAATCCTTCGCCTTCTTCATCCGCTTGAGCGACACTTTTGAGCACATCGGGGTAAACTGCGCTCCTAAATTCGTCAAAACCCTCATCTCCTAGTTGTCCGAGGCTATCAAACGCTCCATCAGTAGGCATTGCCTTACTCAAATTCTTCGGAAACTCAATATTGATGCAATTTGCGGGCAAATCTTGGCACAATGTCATCATTGAGTCGTCAATTTCCGACATCTTAAGGTAAGAAGTGGGGATATTTGCTTGGAAACCACCTTTAGTGGTCTTCTGACCCTCTTCAAACATGTCTGAAGGTGAAATATAGTCGCCACTGTCGCCTTGAGGGAGCTCTAGATTCTCAAATGCACTCGCAAAGTCCTTACCAACACCGCCAAAATCAACGTCATCAAGATTTGGGGAGTTAATAGTCTCTAGTTTAGGGTCAACAACGAAGACTGCGGGTGGCTCAGCAGGGTTATACCCCTTACCACGGTCTTCAACAACGATACTTTTGATGACACCAAGCTCATCTATCTCTCCAATACGGATCTCTGCCTGTCTAATGTCCTCTCTTTCACCAAAATCATTCTCTGCTTGGAGTTTATTTGTCTTGTTACGGACTTTTTTGAAGATATTCTTACCTGCTACGTTAAAATTACTCGTAGATTCGGGTGCTGGGAATGCTTGACGGCTAGTTTCCTTAGTAAATGAGGCAGTTTGAGACGATGCAAGGTCACCTGCACTGAAATCTTCGAGCACACCAGGCGTAGAAACGGACACTTGAGGGTTGATATACCCTCTTCCGCCGTTAATAACCTCAACTTCGACGATCTCACCCTTCTTATTGACCTTAGCTTCCAGTTGTGCAACGTCCAAAGTGCGTTTTGGGATCAAAGCTGCGGGGTCAATCTCTACTTTGTAGTAACCAATCCTCTTATTAAACTCATATACACCGCAAAATGCCGCTTTATTGGGTATACCAAACCCTGCAAGCACTTCAAATTGCGCACCATCCTCCGCAGTGTAGGTAACTCCACGCTGAAATGCGTTTCCATCGCCTCCACCAAACTCAATTACACCGCATTTTAACTCATCACCAAAGTATCTAACACTATTTACCTCCCAACCATTGATAGATTCACCTTGACTGACCTTACCAACGCTAGTTTGATAGCGGAAAAAGACTCTTCTACTCTTTGTATCAACAGTCCAGAAGGATTCGTTGACTCCACGAGTCGAAACATCCGTCAAAGTGATCTCACTTTCTGTAGTTTCCCATGAATCTTCACGGATTTCATAGAAGTGGGAGTGATATGAGATGACTGGGACACAACATGGTATAGATCTTTCGCCAGAAGGACACGTTGTATTGGGACAACATGGCGCATCATTCAATTCATACTGGATTCCAAAGATAGGACCATTCCATGGGTATGAAGTATCATAAAGATAGTAGTAGAATTGTGAATCATATGATGTTTCAAACCCTAGGTATCTCGGCACTGCTGCTTTGATTGGACCATTAGCACCATAAAACCATTCAAACGCACCGTCAGTATCGATCAGCGCAGCATTATTCGAGTCACCCCAACCATTAACGCCAGGTGTGCCCTCTAGTCTATTACCATTACCGTCTTGATTACGACGATATCTGCTATATGTCCAAGTCCCTGTATACTGATACCAACCAGATCGGTCAATACACTGTCCACTAGCACCAATCTTACCGATGTCCTCAAGGCGTCTCTCAGGACCGTCAGGGGTGTCATTCTTAAACACATAGCAAAGTATACCCTGATAGGAGTATTCCCCCTTATATCGCTTCTTAGGAGGGATGGGAGAGTTATCTGCTAGGTTGACTTCGTTTGCTGGATCAGTAGTATAGAAATGATCAGGGTCAGGATGTAGATATTCATATAGAGCAGCAGGCTGCTCACCTCCGCTGCCAGCATAAGCTTGTGCTGCAGCCGCATTTGGAAACACATAACCTGCCTTACCTACTAATCTATATTGACCAGGACCACTACTATCAGGTGGTGCACTACTACTCAATGACAACTGAGTATCATCAGGCCAATGGTTATACCAGATATACAGTGGCACAGATCCACTGACCTGTGTCATCATTGTAAAGAAGACTGGTGTGCCAGAGCGAGGCTCAGGGTTATAACCCGACGCTGCTTTGTCCTTGCTCTCATTCTCACCAATCATGTCCCGCTTTTGTAGCTTGGGACCTGTTGAATACTTGTGATCGTCTTTACTACCTCTATACCAACGGTAGATGGGTTGACGCTCATACCCACAGGCATTTACGCACTGCTCATCCTCTTCACCGAGATAGTGTATCTGGTCCTTACCCAGTGGCATACTGCCAGGACCCATTCCTTCAAACTCGATGTAGTATTGTGTGCCAGTGCCTTGTTGATACCCAGACCTACTACGATAGTTACCAGACGCGGGACGCTCGAAAGGTTTTGCGTAATCTTCGCTCTTAATAGGATTGGGAAAGGATCGACCTGTTGATTCAATATATGCGGGCATTACGCATCATCAGACTTTCTGCTATTTAGTTTAACATACAGATCGTCTAATACTTCTTTCAGATTTGAATACTTATCATCCTCGGGGATCTTGTATTGAATCATATCAGGTCCAGGCTCAGGAAGACGGGACAAGGCAATCTCTAGGTTAGCAACACGATTGCCTAGATTCTTCATTCCTTCACTGATCTGGTTAAATGCCCATGCAATATACTCTGCGTCACTTTCAAATTCGGGGACGCCATTTTTTTCACTCATTGGTCACCACGCGGTTTTTTACGGATTTTTTTCAGGATCTACCTTACGAAGGATCAAATCGCCATTGATATCCTCTTCATAGTGTAACTCATCACCTTCCCTCCAGTCAAGATCCTCCATGATCTCATCGGGAAGATTGAAGAAGTATTCCCCCTCATCATCTACTTGTACAGGGACTATGAATCTTTTGCTCATAGAGTTATTCTCCACTCTAAGCATTATCTATCTTTTTTATAAATTGCACCCATACAACTGCTGCGATATATCTTGTTATACTTATCAGTGAGATCTGCAAGTTGAGAAAGATCATTGTAGGGATGATGAAGCATCCACCCATCTCCGAGGTATATACCACCATGATTCGGTGCTTCTCCCCTAGGCACGGAGTAGTTGCCGCCGAGGGGATCGGTAAACAATCGGAATAATAGGACATCTTCTTTCTCTAGGAGTGAGAAGTCTAACTCTTCCCCCCACTCCTTATGAAACTTCCAAGCTGCTCCCTGCTCTGCAATAGCATCTTCCTGAAAGCGAATGACTCCACGACTGTTGAAATCAATCAGTTTTTCGTTGTGCACTTTCTCCCAATACTTACGAATGATCTCATAACACCCATAGAGTTTCTTGCCTTCCCATGGGATGTCTAGTAAGTCTTTGTATTCTTCACGCAGTGCTTCATACTGCTTATCCCTACTCTTGGGCATCATTCCTCCTAAGTTTGTTTGAGAGTGCCTTCACGGCGATCCTAGCGGTCTCTGAGAGAGATTCCCAAATATACACCACTTGCTCTCTCAGAGGGGTATGGGTGGAAATTTTATACTGGGAAATTTTTTTGTCTGGGGGGACCCGAAGTTTCATTTGAATAATATAGCGAGGTCGCTGGGATACTTTTGTAGGTTAGGGAAGTATCGGTTTTTAATATACAACAATATGATAACAAATTAACTGTCGATTGTCAACTCTAACTGTCCCCTACTTCTACATCATAGCACATACCCTCAGCAATGCAATAATCGCATAGTTGTTGATACTGTGTGAGATAGTCATCGAGGTCCATGTCTATCATCTGCTGACACATTTCGATGATATCATCGGGTGGTAATTGTCCTGCATCGTATAGATCTAGGAGACGCTCCAAACTGTTAGGAATGGATGCTATTTTGCTGCCGTAGGTGTGTTTCATCGTGTTGAATAGTGCCGTGCATCGTTTAGTGCCTGTTGCTCATTCTTGAATGGTCCGTTCTTAGGACATCCGTCGTAATCGTATGCCCAAAAGTATTTACGACCTTTCTCCCAGATCTTGATATTAACAGGGGGAGAAGTTGCTAGTTGATGATTCAAACTCATTGCTGGTCCTCGGTGTAGTTAATCAGGGAAAGATCGTCATCGGTCAAAGATGGGCAACTAGGGGCATTTTCGTCCTCCAGGAACTCATCGATCCAATCGGGTAGTGTATACTCATTCATTGCCAATCGTCTCGTGTAGTGTAGTCATCAAGGTTGCGGCGTTTGTGTTTACCTGTGGAAAAGTCTGCGGGATTGTCATCATTATACCCGCGACGATTGGACTGTGATTGGTTTCGTTTTTCTTTGAGTGATTTTGGTCTGTTGCTTCTATAGGGGTCGTTTCGTTTGTATGTCCTACCCATGATCGATTAGCAAAGGAAAGTGATTTGTTTGGGACGATTACATTATGTAGGAAAATGATAGTAATGTCAAGGGATCTGTGTGGGTTTGTGAATTGTCCTGTGCATACTTGACAAAAAAATCTCGTTGCGTTACGCTCTAAGATGACTACACCCAGAGACATTTAACTAGAGATATATTTCTCTCTAGTATATTTTTTTAACCATTTTTAGTTTTCCACAAAATATCAAAAATCTGTGGAAAACTATAAAGAATGGTGTGGAAATTAGATCATGTAGAGATGACCACCTGCCCAATCTACGTTGTTAGCGTTATGGACAAATTCGCGATCTTTGATGATTCTCATGTCAAATCTTACATGCTTCGCTGGTCCTTTCCATCCTGCGGGTTTGTATATTTCACCTGTCTTTTTATCGATGAAAGCAACAACTGACTGATCGCGATATTCACCCGCTTCGTTTCTTGCTTCCTGTTGAATAATCTTGAAATACTTCTTTCCAGGATTTGCTCTGAATTTCATTAACTTTGCTTCACCTGATTCGATCTTTTCAAGTTGCTCATTTGCGTAAGTTGATGAGTCTGGGCGTGATGCCATTCTCTTCATTGAATCAATATGATAAGAGCGATAGTTTGCTGTTAATGCGTCACAATACTTTTGTGTCCATGTTGGGACGTTTGCTTCAACTGTTGGATTTGAAAGAGTCATTTGTTTGTTTGTTTCTTATACACTTATTATAGTGGAAAAAAACACCGTAGCACATACTTAGGTGACACTAATAAAAGTGTCACTCAACTGGTATGATATTTGCAGTTAATGTGATACGCTCGTCAGTCTGGTTAGAGTCATAACCGTGAGTAACATTTGAGGGATAAATTACAACATCACCTTCGCGCATTGTGAATGTTGCTTCAGGCATATTGTATGGGGTGAGTTGATTAGAATTCACCTGCATAACAGGATACATTGAAGACAAGACATTACGCCTAAATTTCAAAAATCCATGATTTTCATGATTGTAGTTAATAAAGTAAGTGAGCGAATAAAGGCAATTTGAATGTTCATGAGGGGCGTAAAGTGCTCCCTCTGTTGCTAATTCAACGTATGCTTCATTAATTGCTAAATTGCAACTATAGTTAAATGTATTTTGATTGTGAAATCCCACTGCTTTCATGAGTGCTTGCTCTAACTCTGGGATATCATCGAGGATCTTATTTTTCTCTCCTACTTGTGTGATATTGTGGCATAACATACGGCGACCATGATCATCAACGATTTCCTGGTCTTTCATCCACAATAAGACTTTTTTCTTTAATTCTTCACTATTATCAAGTTGATAACGAGTGACACCAGTAGGAAACAACCCATAGGTTTCTTGAGTAATTTTCTTCTCTAGTTTGTCACTTAATTTGTCAGTCATGTTAATGGGGAAATTGTAAAGTATCTATATTAATAATTGATGCGAAGTTGTGGATCAGGGCGGACAATCTCAGCGGCATTGTGTAATTGATCTGAAATAAAAAATCTCGCGTCGTTGCTATTATAGCAAAGAATCGCGAGAAGAGCAAGAAGAAAAATGCGCATTGTTTGTGATAGTGAGAGCGGGGAGATCTCGCGGTTGGAGATACAATTACATAGACCCGCTTTTTATGTGTTTTGGTTAACTACATCCCAAACTTCGATGAAGTTGGATAACCAAACGCGCTGACGTAGTGTGAGATCAGGACCATCAGCGCAGTAGAGTTGATCATCAGCGGAGATCAATTCTAACCCTTCTTTGTTACACCAATCGGTATAAACATCGGTGAGAAAATCTAATTGGCAACTCATGCTACTGCGATGCCGTTAACGAAATCAACTGTGCCGTTGTTTGTGTTAACAAACCACTCAAATTGCTTTTGAAAAACACCACAACCATAAGCGAATTCGTAACAAATAGCATTCAAACGTGACTTAGTGGTGTTAGACTGCCAACCACCATCAAAGAGTTGAATCTCATCACCGATCGTTGCAATGTGATTGCCGTGAAGATAAACTTCGGCGTTGTTGTTGTCATCAACTACAACAGAAGTGTTGGCATTGCTCCAGTTACGACGCTGGCGGATTGCCTGATTCATTTGACGCTCGATTTTACGCATGTTTGGAATTTAGTGATTGTGGGGGATCTCTCTCCCCCTGATGTCTTTATTATAGAGCATGGAGGGGCAGTGCCTACAACCTGTGTGACACTTAGTCAACTGGTTGCTTGATCCGTTTTCATGATTCTCTGGGTGATATCTTCGTTGATATAACCCTCGATAAATTCCTTGCACTCGCTAACAGTTTCCGCGCCGTAGATCTTAGGATAGATGTAGACGCCGTTGTCTAATTGTGTGCGCTGATTAACACGATACCGACGCGCATTAAAGTCACCAACATGCGGACCACTCACGTCTTCAGTGATAGTAAACGCGGCGAGTCTGCGGTCATTCTTCCAAACAGAATCTTGCTCCACAAAAATGTCTTCAACGTAGATGGATTTGTCGTTGTGGCGGATACCGCTTTCGATGAAAATAGTCATGATTGATTAAAGTCCGTTGATGAAATCGTGAAGTGCTTCGTTATACTCTTCTTGAGTATTATAAACACGACCGTGAATGTTTAAGGGAAATTTCTTTTCGATTCCCGCTGTTGCTACGGTTTCACAATCTGCACGATCGTAACCCATTTCAACAAGATTTTCAACGTATGGATTTGTCATTTTTGGTTTGTAGATAGTCAGGGAGTTTAGTTGATTGTTGAGATCTTCAAAAATATCATGCATTTGCATTCTCCCATGAATCGTAAAACATATCCCATGCTTGATTTTCATGCACGAAAGAAGCAATTCCTGACTGATCGGCAACCCAATCATATGCCATATCAATATCGGCGTTTGTATCAAGGACGAAGGATTGAAGTCCTTGGAGTGCATTCAGGAATGCTTCGTTTTTGTGAATCATGTTTGTTTTCTTTGGTATGTAACCATTGTAGAGCACAACGGGTCCTTGGCGACCTGTCGTGTGGCGGTTTGTACACTGGCATAAATTCTCTTTACTTTAGCGATCAAATATGGTGTCATCTTCATGTGATTGTAGAAGACTTAATTGTCTCTGCAATTCGTAAGGGAGTTGTCTCAATGAGCAACTTTGAGTTAAGTAATAGGTATAGTCCAAACTTTCACACAATTCGGTCACACTTTCAACTTGTTTAATAGCAAGTAGAATTCTATCTTGTTTGGACAATTTTTTCATTTATAAGGTTAGATTAGGGACAAAGATAAATTGATAAATGCCATCTTCAGGATCACGACCATCAACAACCCATTCTTCATAAATTGCTTTCATTTCCTGGAAATTACTGTTATCAGCATTCCGTTGCAATGCGATCATTAAAGTGTCACTCATGTTGTCAATCGAGTGTTGTTGATCGGATGTTTCGTAGTTAGGCATTAGTTTTGGACGAAAGTTTGATTAAGTGGATTACGATAAAAGTCTAGCACTTCTTCATAAAAATCTTTCACTGGAGACCGTGAGATCTTCGCATTGTTGACTACAGTTTCTAACACGTCATCATCGTAGAGATCTTGTATCTCTGCTTTAATTTCTTCGTAGTCTAAATGTGAATAAGTTTGCATTAATAGGTCTTTAGCGAGATCAGATAATTGGTCATAATCCATATGCTCTATTTGATAATCGCAATATGCATTTGCGATTTTCTTTGAGTCTTCCTGAGAAAATGACATTTTTACTTCCTCAATGGTGAATTGAAATAACGTGTGAATGCTGTGAATAGAATAATTCCAGTTGATGCAACACCAATAAATCCAAGGATTGTGACTGCATCACCTGCAAAACTGTAAGTGTCAGGTGTCATCGATAAACCGCTTTGAAGAATAGAATAATACCAGCAACAGTGAGAATGCCAGTAAGAATGAGACTGAATTCAGTTGACATCAGCAGGCAAGAGACATTGCAGAATTGAAGAGTTGCGGATAAGTGTGAAAATCGGTCACTTCGTAACCATAACCCTCCACACGGGAGTATACTTCACGACGGAAATCTTTCTTGAGAATGTAACGCTTGGACTGAGATTTGCCCATGAATGTAACAGTCTTCAGAATGTAACGGGTGCTGATCTCACCGTCGTGATATTTCACGGGGTAGAAATCGACAACCATGTTTGCACCTTTGGAAGTGAGTTGCATGAAATGCGTTGCTTTCTTTGACTCTTATAGTATTGCACCAATCAAGGTGCTTTGGGGGCGTTAGTGGGCACTTCCGCGACTGTCCCAAAACCCCTCAGGATACCATTAAGTTTCATGTATACAACATCACACTTTCGTGCCTGTGTTTCATGATACTCACGGATTGTTGTTAGTGTGTCCAAAATATCTTTAACTAAAAGATCTGGACCACATTTTTCGTCTTCAATATACTCTTGAATTACTTCATCGAGTGATTGTTTACGATTTTCTTCGTATGTCATTGTGGTGAGCAGTAAGATTCATCAATGTTGCAAAGACGCTCTAGTTTAACGTCTTGGATCTCTTGAAATTTGTTAACAACAGATAAACCGATGTTAGCGCCAAGAATAACAACAATAAAAGCAAGTGCGATTCTCATTGACACTGATCCTCAAAACGTTGACGTGTTAATTCAAACTTGGCATCATCATTCAATTCAGGAAATTCTTCACAAATTTCATCATAGATGGTTTCAAGAATGGATTCGTGGTGTAATGTGCTCATAATCAAAAAATAGTAGTCCAGCGAGTGTGATTTACTTTAGTGATTCTACCTTCATCTAGCATGTTGTCACATACTTTGCAGAATACTTGAAACTTTTCTTCTCGTGTCAATGTATCAATGCCATCACAAGTTTTCATGATGTCAGTGATAGTTTTCTTTGAGTGAATCATGCGAGAAAGAATCGGAAAAGTCACTGGGTTTGTTTGCTATGCACCTATAATAGGCGCTAAGGGGCAGATCCGCCCTCCTGAGTGTGCACTTCTGCCATTGGCATATCATTAGAATAATTTGCCATCACTCTGTCTAGGATTTTTAAGTTTGCGTTTTGCCAGTCCTGACACTTCAGCGGATCTTCGCAGGGTTTCTGATAGTTTGTTGAATTTTGAGAGTGTGTCATCTAGTGAATCTTCGAGTGAATTGATATTCTCTGGGTCATATAATTTTCTTATTGACCACATTGCATCATTCAATTCTTTAGATGCCTTCTTCCCTTCTTCACCATCATTGATCTTCATTCTTACTAATTTGAGAGATCAATTCCAGTGCTGCTTTACTGTTATTCAATGACTGTTGATGATTATCCACAATCATTTGCAATGCATCACGGAAGCATGAAACAGTTTCTCCAGGAGTTAGCACACCTTCATCAAGGAATTCATAAAGAATATCACAAAATGCAGATTTGCATGTTTTCAAATTTTCGTGGTGTTTCTCAATAGTGCCAGTTTGGTCATTATTGATATTAAAATCGCTAATAGCGTTAGATGTCATCATGATTCAATTCGTGTCTTAAATCGTATTTGGTAATTCCGTCACTAATTAATTGAAGAAAGTCTTCTGACTTCCATCCATTAAACATTGACCATCTAGGGTCATTGTGATCCCATTCTATAGTAACATTGCCATTATCGTCAACTGTGATGTCTAACCCATCACCCGAATCCTGATCCTGATTGTTTGTTTCGTTTGGCATCAATGACCTCTACATGTGATAGGAAGTGCTTAAAATTCCACCACACTTCTTGCACTTCTTGATAGGAGTGTAGTATTTTAACTGAGTTATCAGTGCACCATACTTTATACCAGTGACGGTCATATGGGGCGTCCGATGTCTGTGTGAAACTTGGTATTGTCATCATTAATAATGTAAATGTCCCAGTCTTCATCCCAGTCCTTATCTACCCAAAACCAAAAGTCTGGGTTGTCGATAGCACTGACGAAGCACCTTTTAATGCCTGATCGCATCTTATATGCCTCAAGTCTAACCTCACTCTTGTTATTTAAGTGATTTGTTAGAATTTGCCTTGCCTTAGGGGTCTTAGGGGTCACGATCGCACGATCTTTAATCATAATCACACAATAGCATGAGTGGACTAACTTTAGGGCGTGGCATAGCAGTGTAGGGCGTAGTTTGATCGGGATCGATGATCTTACCGACCTTTTTAGCATTTACTGGTGAATGAATTGCACCAGTTTTACGCTTGATAAATCCCCATACTGTTTTGACTTCTGCACCCTCTGAATATATGTATTCTCGTGAGTGATGTAACCACACACGATCATATGTTTTGTTAAATTGCTCACAACTATAATGTGAGTAACCCTCAGGCACTTCGTGAATCATTGTAAACGAGTGATTAGATTGTCCTTAAATGGTAGCACACGCTCAACACACATGCCATGATACATTTCATCAATCTCAAATCCAATAAAATGTCTTTTCTCCTCAAGTGCAACCTGTGCAGTGGTGCCAGCACCCATAAAAGGATCTAAAACTAAATCATTTGGATTTGACCATGTTTGAATGTGACCCCTTGCCAATTCCTCAGGCATTGTGGCAGGATGTTTGTAACTTGCTTTGGATGATTGACCAAAACCACCTGAGTTTTTGATCTTCCAAATGTTAGTCCTTACACCATATTCACGGATGACATTACTCTTTCGATTAGGATCATGCATTGTGCCATCCTTCTTTCGAGTCTTAGCATTGCCAAAACTGGTGTAACCTGCCCATGCATTCTTCTTATCTTGAATAAGATTAATAGTCTTGGGTTTACCCTTAGAGAGTATGAAACAATACTCAAAGATTTGAGTATATCTTACACTCTTAGGACCTGACGCGAATGCTGTGCCAGTCTTCTCATATATCATAGTATCGTGTAGTCGTAGACCACACTTATCCATGAAATATAGACACTGACGGAAACTAGATCCAGACTCACTACCTTTAATAGTAGCGT
>TARA_A100001201_G_scaffold4030_1_pt1 | contig 12331 bp, 2 predicted proteins | sample TARA_A100001201 | Tara Oceans TARA_A100001201 (sample SAMEA2619872) | marine metagenome | biome: marine biome (ENVO:00000447); feature: surface water layer (ENVO:00002042); material: "saline water (ENVO:00002010), including plankton (ENVO:xxxxxxxx)" | depth 5 m | reverse complement strand
TTTTGAAAATGAAACGAATCCAGAACCTCTTTATGAGTAGATAATTCCAAATTGCCTTAATAAATAAGGTATAATCGCCGTATTCGTGTGCCTTTAGAACGGGTTAGTCAGGGATTTAAGGATCTCAGCATGACATTCAAGAGAAATCCCTTGAATGATGACTTGATTGCGCTAAAAAATGAAACTGCAATTGCCCGTTCTATTAGAAACATTGTGTTTACTGTGCCAGGGGAACGATTTTTTGATAATAATTTTGGATCTAACGTTTCTAGAGTTTTATTTGAAAATGTAGATGCTATTTCAGCATCTGATATTAGAGATGAAATAACTCAATCGATTCTAAACTATGAACCGAGAGTTGAATTGGTTGATGTTAGAGTTTCTCCAGATTTCGATAATAATGAATTTAACACAACAATCATATATCGAATTATTGGTGCAAATATTCCCCCACAAGAATTACAATTCGTGCTGCAACCAACTAGGTAAAAATGCCATTATCTAATTTCACAAACCTGGACTTTGAACAGGTAAAAACAACCCTTAGAGAATATCTAAAGGAAAATTCTAATTTTACTGACTATGATTTTGAAGGGTCTAACCTTTCAGCAATTTTGAATGTATTGGCATACAATACCTATATTACCTCATACAATGCAAACATGGTTGCAAATGAGGTTTTCATTGATAGTGCAACATTAAGAGAAAATGTCGTTTCTCTCGCAAGAAATATTGGATATCTGCCAAGATCTAGAACTGCTGCAAGAGGCACAATAAGTTTTTTCGTCAGTACCACAAATATAACTCCTACACCATCCACAATTACTCTTAAAAAGGGAATTGTCGCAACATCCTCTGGATCATTTGGAAATCAATCTTACGTATTTTCAATTTTAGAAGATATTACAGTTCCAGTTTTTAATAATGTAGCAAATTTCAATAATATAACAGTATATGAGGGAACTCTCTTAACTACTAATTTTACAGTTGATTCAAGAAATCCAAATCAAAAGTTCCTTTTAGATAACGTCGGCATTGACACCGATTTAATGACAGTAACTGTCAAACCAAATGAACAATCTTCTAGAAGTGTAAAATATTCAGTTCAAGATAGTTTATTTGATGTAAAGTCTGATTCAAAAGTTTACTATCTTCAAGAATCAGACGATGAAAGATATGAGTTGATCTTTGGTGATGGAATTTTTGGAAATAAGTTAGAAGACAATAATTTTATTACAGTCGATTATATCACATCTAATGGTGATGCTGCAAATGGAGTTGGTAGATTTAGATATGCGGGCAAAATGATTTACAACCGCAATGCTCAGGAATATGTAATAACCTCTGGCATTTCTGGTGTTGTGACTGGTCTTGCAGCATCTGGTGGGGAATCTATTGAGGGTGTTGAGTCAATTAAGAAATATGCACCAAGAATTTATGCATCACAAAACCGTGCATTGACTGCAAATGACTATGAAACACTAATTCCAGCAAAAATCTATCCTGAAACTGAGTCTATTTCAGTTTTCGGTGGTGAAGAGTTAGTTCCTCCACAGTATGGCAAGGTTTTTATCAGCATAAAACCAAGATTTGGTGATTTTCTTCCAAACTTAATCAAAGAGAATATTAAATTAAAACTTAAAAAGTATGCTGTTGCTGGAATTGTCCCAGAAATCCTTGATTTGAAATATTTGTTCTTAGAAATTGATACTAAAATTTATTATAACTCTAATCTTGCTCCTTCACCAACTGCGGTTTCCTCTATCGTTCAGAATAATGCATTAAAGTATGCAGAGTCTTCTGATATGAATAGATATGGTGCAAGATTTAAGTATAGTAAATTTTTAAACATTATTGATGATAGTCATGAGGCTATCACATCTAATATTACTACAGTTAGAATGAGAAGGGATTTGAGAGTTCTTCTCAATCAATTTGCAGAGTACTCTATTGGTTTTGGTAATGAATTCCATATTAAGAGTATGGATGGATATAATATTAAATCAAGTGCATTTAGAATTGCTGGTATTACTGAAAATGTATACATGTCTGATATCCCAGATACAAATAGAGTAACTGGATCAATCTTTTTATTCACTTTACCTTCTATTGGTTCTCAATCTCCAACTATTATAAGAAGAAATGTTGGAACTATTACATATACAACGGGTGTTATTACATTGAATCCAGTAAACATACTGGCAGCACAAGAAAAGGATGGCACTCAAATAATCGAAATTGAAGCAACACCACAATCTAATGATGTTATCGGATTACAGGACTTATATTTGCAACTAGATATTAGTAGTAGTAATTTTGAAACAGTTGTTGATGAAATTGCATCTGGGTTAGATCCATCAGCATCTAACTACGTAGTGTCTTCTAGTTATCCTAATGAGATCTTAGTTCGTTCTGGAGGTCCCTCTACTACATCATCAACAAGCACAACACCTAATGGTGGATCAACTGTATCTACTGCTGGTGTTACAGGTGCTACTACACCTACTACAACCACTACAACCACTACAACTACAGGATCTACTTCCGGTTCATCTTCATACTAAAGACGATAAATTCATAAAATGTCAGAAAACAGAGTTCAGTTAAACGCTATTGTTTCAAGTCAACTTCCTGCATATGTAAGGGAGGATTTTCCTTTAGTATCTGAGTTTTTAAAACAATACTATCTTGGACAAGAGTATCAAGGTGGACCAGTTGATCTGATTCAAAATATTGATAAGTATATAAAATTAGATAACACTACAAATTTAACTGAAAGTGTTATTCTTGGTAAAGATATTACTTTTTACGATAGAACTATTACTGTTGATCCAGGTAAATCCCCATCGGGAACAAAGGGATTTCCAGACACCTATGGATTATTGAAAATTGAAAACGAAGTAATTACATATACTGGTAAAACTGAATTTTCCTTCACAGGATGTAAAAGAGGATTTGTAGGAATAACCTCTTTAAGGGATAATATCAATAAAGAAGAAGTACTGTTTGAAGCAAATCAGTCGGAAGATCACGAAGCTGGTAGAACGATTGAAAATCTGAGTTCTTTATTTTTAAAAGAATTTTTACTAAAAACAAAGCATCAACTTCTTCCAGGGTTAGAAAACAGATCTTTAACTGAAGATTTAAATCAAAATCTGTTTATTAAACAATCAAAAGATTTTTATCTCAGTAAGGGAACGGATGAGTCATTTAAAATTCTTTTCAAAGCTTTATACAATAAAGACGTTTCTGTTATAAGACCATCTGAACATCTTTTTATTCCATCAAATTCAAATTATGAAACTGTAAATCAGTTAGTTGTTGAAGCAGTTTCTGGAGATCCAGAAAATTTAGATACAGCTACCTTATATCAGGATGCATATAAATTTGATTCTAATATACAAAAAGCATATGCACCAATATCCTCTGTAGAAAAAATTGAAGTTGGATATGGCAAGTCATTTTATCGTTTAAATTTTGATGGTGGATATGATAGAGATATTAGAACTAGTGGTGTAACATATGGACAATTTTCTGTAGAAGCATCAACTAAAATTATTGGAAATGTTTCCTCTGGATCTACAATCATTGATGTTGATTCCACAGTAGGATTCGGAAGTACGGGTGAGTTATATGTAACTTACGCAGATACTACGACAGGTTTTGTTTCATATACTTCAAAATCTTTAACCCAGTTCTTTGGTGTTACTAATTTAACTGCGGATATATCAGACGCAACTACTGTTGGAATTAACACGTTTGCATATGGAAGATCTAAATTAAATCAAGATGAAATCATAAGAGTTAGAATTTCATCAGTTCTTGATAAAGTAAGTCTCCCAACAGGGACAAATAGTTTAAAGAGAGGTACTACTGCAAGATTAACAACACTAGGTGTTAATGAAAATAATTTCAAAACCAACAAATGGTTTTACAATGTAGCTCCGACATATAAAGTATCTAAAGTAGAATTAATAGATTCTTCAGACTTTACTTATAAAATTACTTTAAATACAAAGCATTATTTTAGACAAGGAAATTCTGCAGATATTATTCTCAATGATGCTACTGAAAAGTCAACAACTATTGTTAGTATTAGTAGTGAAAAATCATTTAATATTCGTGGGCAAGGATCTTTAAACCCAAACACGGTTCTAAAGATTAGAAGAAGAATTCAAAAAGGATCTTCAAACACTTTTCCAAAAATTCAACAATTCTCTACAGATGTTGATGCATTATTTAAAAATAATAGTGAAGAGTACATTGTTGCATCACAGTCACTTCCAAAATATAATGCACAACCAATTGAAGTAACTCCAAGACAATTCAAGTTTTCTGGAACTTTCTCTGGTACTGAATTTGAAATTTCACCTGGAGTTGAACATGGATTTTACACTGGAGATGCTATTCATTACAGTGCTAGATCAATATCTGAACAATATGTTGATGCATCTGGAAGAGTAAAAACAAGATTTGTAAGAGATACTGGATTATTTGATGATGGTTTATATTTTGTTGAAAGAATTAGTGGTTCTACTGTAAAATTTGCTAAAAGTAGAAATGATATCTATGAGGCAAAATATGTCTCAGTAGATACTGCAACAACTGTAACAGATAGTCTTATTCAACCGTTTGAATTTTACGGTAAGACATTAAAACCTCAAAAAATCTTAAGAAAAATATCTTTGCCAGAATCTGATGGTTCTGTAAATGAAACAAAACCTGGATTCACGGGTGTATTAGTAAATGGTGTAGAAATTTTAAATTACAAAGCAAAAGACACCATCTCTTATGGTAAAATTGAAAATGTTGATGTCTTATCACCAGGAAATAATGTTGATATTATAAATCCACCAAATCTTCTCATTACTGATCCTGTAGGAACAGGTGCTACTGGATATATTTCAGTCTCAGGATCTCTTAGAGAAATTAGAATAAAAGATTCTGGATTTGATTATCTTTCAGTGCCAAAAGTATCAATTTCTGGAGGAAATGGTCGAGGGGCACTGTGTCTAGTCAATATGAAACTTATTGACCACTCACCAGAATTTTTTGCAGATCAAGTATCCGATAGAGTTGTTGTAGGAGTTGCATCTACTCAATCTAGAATTGGATTTTCTACCTATCACAAATTTAGAAATGCTGAGCAAGTAATTTATAAAACTAGTGATCAACAGGCTATTGCAGGCATAGTGACTAATGCTTCATACTATGTTTCTGTAATTGATAACACAACTGTAAGATTGCATAAAACTCAAGGTGATGCAATCGCTGGTCTGAATACTGTATTTTTGACAAGTTATGGTATTGGAAAACACTCTCTTCAATCAGTAAAACAAAAATCAGTAGTTAGTTCAATTAACGTTGTCAATGGTGGGGTTGGTTACGAAAATAAAAAGAGAACCTGTCCTGCATTGTCAGGAATTAATACTGCACTCAATATAATTTCTATACCTAATCACGACTACAATTCTGGTGAATTAGTTAAGTATACTTGTGTTGGAACACCATCCTCTGGTTTAACCATTAATACTGAATATTATGTTACTGTAGTTGACAAAGACTCGTTTAAACTTTCTTCTGTTGGAGTATCTTCTGATAAAGAATATAACTATAGAACAAAACAATATGTTAATCTTGAATCTGTTGGGGTTGGAACTCACGTATTTAATTACCCAGATATATCAGTCACCCTCGCAGGTGAGGTTGGAATATCTTCAATAGGATTGGAAACTTTTAAAGCAGAGATAGATCCAATTTTTAGAGGTTCTGTAACTTCTGTTCATCTTGAAAACGGTGGGGTTGGATATGGATCGTCAGAAATTTTAAACTTTGTACGTCCACCTCAAATTAGAATACAACAAGGAAAAAATGCACAAGTAAAACCAGTAATCTCCAATGGTAGAATCTCTCAAGTTATTGTTTTAAATTCTGGATCAAACTATACTTCAACTCCAGATTTGATTCTCAATGGGGAAGGAATAGGTGCTGTTTTGGTGCCCATCATGCAAGGTGGGTCTCTGTCAGAAGTTAGAGTAATTGAACCTGGAAGTGGATACAGTGAAGAATCAACCACTATTGACGTTTTTGATCCAGCAGAGAGTGATTTTGAACCAGTATTCAACTCAAAATTAAAAACTTGGACAGTTAACTTATTTGAAAAGAATTTACCATTCTATGCTAAAGATGATGGTGTTATTGTATCAGGATATAATGAGTTGCAATACTCTCACTTGTATCCACCTAGAGTATTAAGACAAAGTTGTTTCTCTGTAGATCAAGAGGGAAATACTTTATACGGTGAAAGTGATCTTCGTAGAGTCAATAGCATAGAAGTAAAATCAACTAAACACTCACCAATTTTAGGATTTGCATATGATGGAAATCCTATCTATGGTCCATATGGATTCTCTGGAAAGAGTGGTGGTGTAGTTGATAGAATGAAATCTGGTTATTCCCTAGATTTAAAACCCAATAGGCCATCAACTTCTATTTTCCCTGAAGGATTTTTCATTGAAGACTATACTCACAAAAAAGTCTCTGATGAAAGTGTTCTTGACGAAAACAATGGAAGGTTCTGTGTCACTCCAGATTATCCAGAGGGAACATATGCATACTTCATGACAATTAATGATTCATTTGCGGAATCATCTGGAGTATTTGAAAAATACAATAAACCAGTATTCCCGTATATTATTGGACATAATTATAAGTCTATTCCAAACGAATTTAACTATCAAAATTCTTCTAGTCAAGATTTATATGATTTTGAATCCAGTGATCTTCGTAAGAATACAGAACCACTGAATCTCATAGAAGAAGATTCAGAATATCCTTATATTTTTATTCCAAATAAATTAAATCAAACTTTAGATATTACTACAGCATCTCCAGGAACTATTGATGGTGTTGGTATTGTAACTGGAGGAGATGGTTACAAAGTAGGTGAGACTCTAGAATTTAACAATACAGGTACTGATGGTGATAGTGCATATGCTAAAATTACAAGAATCAAAGGAAAACCAGTAGAACGTATTAGTGTTGCTACCAGCACAATAGAAAGTGTTGAAATTTATCCTGGAGATAAACCAGGTAGATATCAAATTTATAGTGACCACCCACATCAATTTACTAATCTTGATATCATTTCTATTTCGGGAATCTCTACAACGGGAACTGGAATTGATGGATCATACACTGCAGGTATATCCTCTAGTAAATTTGCTATTGCTGGAGTTGGAACAACTGGAGTTGCAATAGGAACTGATGGAATAACTGGATTAGTAACTTACTTTAATTTGGTTGGGGATCTATCGTTCAAAAATATTAGAGAAAATGATATACTTGAGGCAGGAACTGAAAGAATAAAAGTTCTGAATGTTGACGAACTTTCTTCAAGAATAAGAGTTCTTAGAGCAGTAGATAACACAGTTGCAACGTCTCATACAATTGGTAAGTACATATACGAAGATCCTAGAAAACTATCATTCAATGTTGGATATAAAACTGACTATGAATACAGAATTAATGAACAAGTTTATTTTAATCCAGTAGAAACCGTTGGATTAGGAACAACTGCTGGAGTTGGTATTGGAACTACTATTTCATTCTCCAATCCAGGTGCAGGGATAACTCAAAAGTTTATTCCAACAAAATCACTTTACTTCAGAAACCATAATTTCAGAACAGGAGATTTAGTAACATATTCTCCTGGCAGTGGTGGAACTGGACTATATGTTGAAGATGAAAGTAACGTTGGTATTGGAACAACGTTAACAGATGGAGAGCAATTATTCGTTGCAAAGATAAATGATGACTTGATTGGAATTGCAACAGTAAGAGTTGGACTAGGAACTACTGGAACTTTTGTTGGTATTGCATCTACACATAGAAGCTCTTCTACCCTCTTTATAAAAGGTGTTGGAATTGGTGACACACATAGTTTTACAACCAACCACGGTGTCATAACAGGTACTTTAAATAAGAATACAGTTACTGTTTCCATGGCATCAACACATGGAATTAGTCCAGATCACAAAGTTGATATATTTGTAAATCCTTCAAACACAAAAACTGTAACTGTAAAATATGATGACTACAATAGAAGAATTGTCGTCAATCCTCTAGAGTTTACAAACACTGGAATTGATACTTCTACAGGAACTATAACTTTATCTGATCATGGATTCAAAGGTGGAGAAAAAGTAATCTACACTGCTACAGACGTTTCTGAAGGTCTTGTAGATGAGAATATTTACTATATTTCCAGAGTTGATAATAATCGTGTTAAATTATCAACAACTTACTATAACTCAACTTTAGAAGATCCGATTACGGTTGGAATTGCCAGCACTGGAACGAGTGGTGGAACCATTAGTCCAATCAATCCCCCACTAACTTTCTATAAAAATTCTACAGTAACTTTTGATCTTTCAGATTCATCTCTTGGATATACCGTATTTGGATCAAATTATCCAGCATTTGATTTGAATCTTTATACAGATAAAAACTTTACTCAAGTATGGGATAAAACAAAATCAAGTAAAGATTTTGAATATACAAGATCTGGAAAAGTTGGTTCTGCTGGAGGAAAATCCACACTGAAAGTTAACGCAAATATCCCTGAAGTTTTATATTATAAACTTGATCTTGTATATGATGATAATCTTCCAGAAGTTAAATCTCAAGTCGTTGTTGACGAGGATGTTATTTCTGGAAATGAATTAAACATGAAAGTGAGTGGATATAATGGAAATCATGCGATTATTGTTGGAACAACCACTACATTCACTTATACTTTGGGTAAAGTTCCAGAGTCAGTTTCTTATGCATCGTCCACCTCATCTCAAATTAATTATGAAACGGATTGTACTCATACAGATGGTCCTGTAGCAAAAGTAGAGGTTATAAATCCAGGAAGAAATTATTATTCACTCCCAGGTATAACCACTGTCAATGATACAACTGGATCTGGTGCAGTATTTGAGGCAACTAGTTCTACTATTGGTGCATTAAAGAATTCAAGATTGAGTAACATTGGATTTAACTTACCTTCTGATAATACTCTTAAACCAAGAGTTCTTTTCCCACAAACAGTTAAAATCAATGCATTATCATCGTTTGAAGAAATTGGAATTTCTTCGTTTGGTAGAGGATTTACAATTCCTCCTCAACTAGTTGTCATTGACGGATCAACAAAAACAGTTGTTGATGATGTGATTCTTAAAATGACTCCTGGAAATGAAACAGTTGAGATTATTCAGAACACAAACAGACTCTCAAATGTTACCCCAACAATAATTCCAACCGTTACAGATTCTGGTGTAGGAATTAGCACTATTTCATATGATGCTGCTAGTAAAGAAGCAACTGCAACATTATCTGTTGGATTTAGCACTGTCAATATCTTCCCATTCTCTGTTGGAGACAAGATTCTTGTAGAGAATGTTAGTGTTGGTGTTGGTTCTACAGGAAAAGGATTTAATTCCAAAAATTACAACTACAAATTATTTAATGTTGTTGGTGTTGTAGAAAATCTTGGTGGAATTGGATTTGTTACCTTCAGTATGGATGGATTTATTAATACTGGAGAAACTCCTGGAAAGTATGACACAGTAAATTCTGCTGGTAGAATAACAGCACAGAAACATTTCCCATCATTTGATGTTTTATTGACACGTAGTAATTTTGTTGTCGGTGAAGAAGTAGAATCAAATTCTGCCACAGGTGTAGTTGAAGATTGGAATCCTAGATTAGGAATTCTTAGAATTTCTTCAACAGAAAACTTTGTTATTGGAGAATCTATTGTTGGTAAGTCATCTGCTGTTGTTGGAATTGCAACCTCAGTTAAAGCATTTGAGTCCTACATTGAATTTGGACCTTCATCTAAAGTAGTTAGAGGATCTCAGACTAATTCTGGATTTTTAAACTTTGATTTACAAAGAATTCAAGATAATTTCTATTATCAGAAGTTCTCTTACTCATTGAAATCGCAAATTCCATATGATACTTGGAACGACCCTGTTTCATCTCTTAACCACACTCTTGGATATAAAAAGTTTGCGGACTACCAATTAGAATCTTCCAACACAAATCAAATGAATGTTGGAATTTCATCTGATGGATTTACTGTTGTTAACAATGTTGATTCATTTGGAAGTCTTCATTGTGTTCATGATTTTGATTTGGCAACAGAGAACAGCAAAGGATCTCCATTTATTTCTGATGAAATAGTATTTAAAAATAGAATTTTAACTGATTATTTTGAATCTATTGGAAATAGAGTTCTTTCTATTGATGACATTAGTGGTCAATTTAACAGTGAACCAAGAGCAACTCCTTTCAGTATTGTAGATACTTTTGATCTTGGAGATATAAAAGCTCAAAAATATATTACTTACATAAGAGATAAGAGATACACTGGTCAGAGACAACTAATGATCGTTGATTTGGTCCACAACGGATCAGTTGGTTTCTTAAATCAGTACGGTAGAGTAGAATCCACTTATGATCAGGGTTCGTTTGATTTTAATATTTCTGGATCTGATGGACAACTTTTATTCTATCCAACTAAGTTTACCGTCAATGATTATGATTTAGCAACAGTTTCTTATAATTTAAGTGGCATTGCTACTGGAATTGGAACCACATCTTTTGCAGGAGTTGCAAAGATTGAAACTAAGAGCACTGAAATTGCATCTGGAGTTTCTACTTCAATTGTTTCTATTGCAAATACATATACATCTGCGAAAGTCATAATCAATATCACCCCTGATATTAACAAAACTAATCTATACGAGTTGGTTGAATTAAATGTTATTAACGATGGAACAACAGTTGACTTGTTAGAGTTTGGTAGATTAACTGCTGAGGGTGTTACTGCCGCATCTTCTGCTGGATTTGGAACGTACTCTGCTTATGATAGTGGAACTCATTTGAACATTGATTTCCATCCAAGTGTTGGTATTGCAACAACCGCAGTTGTTAATGCCATGTATGTTGGTCTTGCGACTCACACATCCACTGGAATATCTACAGTTAATATTTCAAGAGCAACTATTGATGCTAGAACAACAACGATTTCTTCTTCTGGATCACCTGGATTTACGACTATTTCAGATTATTCTAATGACGATGATGGCGCATACTTCATTGTACAAGTAACTGATACTACTAATAATAGAATCCAGTTATCAGAAGTTGTTGCAGTTGACAATTTTGTCGATACAGCAAACCCATATGATGTTTATTTTGCAGAATATGCAAACTTGGAGAGTTCTGCTGGTCTTGGAACAGTAGGTGCCATTATCGATTCTGATGGAAGAACTTCTTTAACATTTACTCCAATCGCTAGTATTGATACAGTAGTTACTGTGTTTAAAAATTCCATTCGTCTTAATGCAGGAGACTCCAGTTATCCAAATGAAATTGATTTCACAAATGGAACTATTGTTACTCAACCTGGAGAGTATACTGGAACTGAATCCGATATCAAGAGAGAGTTTGGATTAACTCATAAAACTGATGGAATTTTTGAAAGATATTTCTTAGGAAATGATTCTAATATTATTGATATTGATGCAAATACTATTAAGATTCCAAATCACTTCTTTGTTTCAGGTGAAAAAATTTCTTACAACCATGTTGGTGACGTTAGCTCTGCTATAGGAATTGCAACAACTAGTTTTGTTGGAGCATCAAATACAACATTCTTACCTGATGAAAATTTATATGCTGTAAAGATTGATGATAATCTTATTAAGATTGCAACTAGTGCAGAAAATGCACTTAAGACCAGTCCAGTTGTCGTAGATCTTGAGAGTGTTGGTATTGGAACTTCGCATAGATTTGTAGCAACAAATCAAAATGCTAAGGTGATGGTTGCTATTGATAATATAATTCAGTCCCCAATTGTATCTACTGCAGTAACAACAGGATTGTCTACAAACTTCACTGCACTTACTGAAACCATTGAGTTCATCGGAATAACATCATTCTTCGGTGCTGATTTGATTAAGATTGGAAATGAAATTATGAAGATCGAAGGTATTGGTATAGGTAAAACAAATGCCATCAGAGTTCGTAGATCTTGGTTAGGAACACCTGCAGGTGTTGGAAATACTGGAGATTTAGTTACTAAAGTTTCTGGTAATTATAACATTGTTAATAATCATATCAACTTTTCAGAAGCTCCTTTTGGAAATACTCCAATCGGAACTGCTACTAATCCACCTGATGAAAGAGACTGGTCAGGAATTACTTCATCTTCAAGTTTCCAAGGAAGATCTTTCATGAGATCTGGTGTAGAAAATGGATCGGATGCTTCTTATGC
>TARA_A100001201_G_scaffold38791_1_pt1 | contig 12348 bp, 6 predicted proteins | sample TARA_A100001201 | Tara Oceans TARA_A100001201 (sample SAMEA2619872) | marine metagenome | biome: marine biome (ENVO:00000447); feature: surface water layer (ENVO:00002042); material: "saline water (ENVO:00002010), including plankton (ENVO:xxxxxxxx)" | depth 5 m | reverse complement strand
GCCTGTTGGGCTTTAGCCATTTGATTTGCTCTTTCTTGTTGACCAATATTAGCAGCAGTTCTTTGTGCTGCTTGCTGACCTTGGTTCATTATTTGTTGAGCCAAACCAGCTATACCAGATCCACCAGCCGCGCCCTGTAGAGCCTGCATGGTGTTAGCTTGGTTAACAGCCATTTGCTGTGTTTCGTAAGCAACTTGTTGCTGATTAATTGTTAAATCTTCCATAGTGTTTTGCAAATCAGCATAAGGATTAGAAAGCTCTAAGCCTTGTAGCGCTGCTTTTTGCTTAGCCATCTCTCTATTAGCTCGCTCTTGCTCTTTCTTTCTAGCTTTACGCTCTTGATTTGCAGATATCATTTTTGCGGCGCCACCTACAACCGCAACTGAAACCATTACCCAACTCATATTATATTGTTTTTATTATTAATATATTCTTCAAATTCTTTATAGTCTTTAGCTATAATCATTTCTTCTAGTTCTTTTAAATTTTCTGTATTGGTTGGATTAGGATAAACATTTACCCAAACACAGTCTTCAACCGCGTACAAAACTCTTTTAGACCCAGCTGGAGCCTCTACATAGCAAGGTGCTTTATAATTTTCAGAGCTAGTTTCTGATGCTACGCACATAGTTCCAGACATTAAAAACCAAACATGATTATATTTATGTATTTTACCTATAGCAGCAGAGTTTTTTTTCATAGACATTTGTCTTATGTATATACCGTTTGTAAAAGTATGCTTTAAAGGGCATACATCAGAATCTCCTTTTACTATGTTAACTCCATCTACAAGCTCTAGTAAATTACTTTCTAGTTCTAAAATTTTATTTCTCGCTTGTAATTGATTTTCTTTTTTAGTTATATCGCTCATTTTATTAAATTTATATGTAATATAGTCACACTTTTTGCTAATTATTTACTACTTTGGAACATATCAGCATTTATACCAAATAATTCAGCCTCCGCTGTAGAGTTATTTTTAAAACACACTTCGGCATAATAACCTAGTAAACCACTAGCATGTGAATGTTTGTCTTTACTAAACAATATAAAATCATCAGCCGAAGGTAAAGATGTGTTAGCATCATGCTCTACTGTCATGCTAAGTCTATCAGTCGCAACTGTTAAGCACGTGCCCAACGCTACCACGTCGGATTGAGCAGCCGTATTAAATCCAGCTGTATTACTAGTAGGACAATACAGTATTAAATCTCCTGCTTGTACAGAAACTTGAATTGGTTGTGAGAATGTTAAAGATGCTATTGCCATAATTTTATGCTGTAAAGTTTACTACTATATTTGCTGAACTACTAGTGTTTATACCATCGTTTACCGTGTAAGCAAACGTATCTGTTGTGCCAGTGCTAGGTGCCGTGTAAATTATACTTTCGCCAGCATTAATTATTTTAGCGTAAGCACTAGCGTCACCTCTTCCTTCAGATCCAGTTATAGCAGCTATTATTAGTTCACCAGAGTGAGAAGTGCATGAATCAAGAGGGCTTATTACTATACTACCGCCAAGTGGACAAGAAAAAGCGTTTTGACCAGTAAATGCTGCCGCTGTTGGCGCAACGTAAGAAGTTACAAAATTATCTAGTATTAAATTTGTTGTTACATTTTTATTACCCATACACTCAATATAACCACTTACGTTTAGCTTACAAGAAGATGTACCAGCTCCCGTAACGTTTAACTCTGTTATATAAATACTGCTACCAGCTCTTGAAAACTCTAACTCTGTGCCAGCTACTAACGTTTGATTAGAAGACATTACAATAGTACCATCGTTAGTAACAGAAACAACAGTTGGGTAACCATCTATCATCCCACCCTGTATTAAGTAGCCGGCTTTTATAATGTCAGGTAAATCGGTTGTTTCATCTCCATAGCTTATTGAAGATAAATCAAGTTGAACTATATTGGAGTTTGTAGTGTTAGATAAAACTTCACCCTCAATGTAGTTTTGATCTATAATAGATTGATATTCATTATCAACTGTTGTTTTAAAATCAGCAATTGTAGGCTGTCTAGATATACCAACTACACCTGTCACGTTATCACCTGTTAAAGCCTGCGAGGTTGTAAAATAACCATTGTTAGCCGTGTTAGGTTTTATTCCATAATACTCATTTTCTGGAAAAGAGTTTGTTGCTATATTTTGTAGTTTAGAAAAAGGAACTTTATTAGTCACGGCTTTTAAGGTTGTATTTGCAACAGTAGTAGTTGTTGTGCTTTGCGCTGTTACACCAACAGTGTAATCAACTTCTCCAAACTGGTAAAGTGTTGTTTCGTAAGGCGTTTGATCTGTTGATGTTAAAGATGAGTATGTTACGCCTACTGGTGTTACAGTGGTTTTGTAATATTTACTAAAAGCAGATTCTTTAAAAAAAGCTGGTATAGATATATTGTGAATATTTTTATAAAGGTTAGTGTTTGCGGCATCGTAAAACTTAGGACTAGCAATACTAGCGTTTAAAAAAGTTAGCGGTCTAGTAAAAGTGTTTGTATCAAAATCATAAGAAAGCCCATTGTCATCTTCTACTTTTACATGGTAAGTAGTACTGCCGTTAGCGTAAACATGTAATTCATAGTCTTTATCTACAGCTGGTATTATATCGTTATTTTTGTACCCATAATAACTAGCCTTATGCACGTGCCTATTCATAACCGGATCAGCCAAAGGTCTTGTTATAGTAAAGTATATGCTATTACCTATTTTGCTAGACAATGATTGTTGTCCTTGATTAAAATATACATCATATTTAATCGATGTTGGAAAAGTGATGTTTGAACCGTTTGTAAAACTACTAGTTGTTAATACTGTTTTTACAATTTTAAAATCACTAGCTAAATCAGAAGATATTCTATATGTTGGATCTACGCTATAGTAATAACCACTGTCAGCTGTAAAGGTAAACGTACCTATTAAGCTTAATTTATTTATATCTAAATCAATAGTTATATCGTACGTGTTTTGAATAGCAGAAGTACCCACATCAACACTAGCGCTTTTTGGCGATGCTACAGATGCTGCTACAAACGCCGCTGTTGTACCAGACATATTGGAAGCAACCGCGACTAACCTAGCTTGTTTTGTAGGCGTATGAGTAACTCCGTCTATATCCACCTCTATTGTTTCTGCGGTTCCAGGCATTACATACCACTGCGCTAAAGTTACCGTTGCTATAACTAAATTAGCCGGATCTAACGCTGTTGCAGTGTCGGAAAACGAAACGCTAGTAACTTCTGATGGTAACGCTGAGCCTATACTAAAATCCGAAGCTTGTATAACAAAGCCAGAATTAGGAGTTATTACAATATCATAAGTTCCAGGCATTGTGCCAGCTGCCACGCTGTCTCCTTGAAACTCTACTGTTGTTGGTTGACTTGTTGTATAATTATTTGCCATAGTTAATCTGTGTCTCCAGTATCTTGAATTGTTATTTTATTAGCCACGCCAGGAGTTGTAGTGCCTGTGTTGTCATCAGCAGAAACAACGCTACTTATTGTAGATAATCTACCTATTCCTTGTGTTGAAAATTGTTGAGTGTTAAGATTTGCTAAGTTATTAGACTTATCTCCTTTTATGTAGTTAAACCATTTTCCTTCTTTTTTCTTAAACTCTGGCACAAAGCCAGTTTCTAAATCTGTTTGTATATAGCTAGAGTACCAACCATCGACGTTTGAATTGTTATAATATTGATCGTCCGTAGTGTTCATTAAAACTCTAGACTGCGTTCCTTCGTAGCTCAATGAGCTAAAACTTTTTACACTGCTAGGTATATCGTTAAACAACACACATACGCTAGAATGATATTGAGTTCCATAAAAATTATTTCTAATTTCATTGCTATGATGTTGATATATATCACCGCCTCTAAACGTAAAATACTTATCATTTACACTTAAACCAGATTCTTTTAGCCAAGATTGGAAAGTCGTCCAGCCCTTACTTTGTTCGCTAAAAGTAGCCGTTATATTTACTAGACCAGCGTTGTCCGAGCCAAAACCATTAGCAGCGTCTATATTGATATCTTCATCTACAACGCTAAAAGGACCATTCAAAGACCAAACAAAATGATTAACATCAGAATAACCAGCCCAACCATGTATCCAGTTTAATTTTACTTCATAATACTCGTGAACAGGATCATAAGAAACGGTTTCTATAGACCAACATGTTTCAGCCGCATGTCCATATGTTGTTATCCATTGAGCAGCTTCAGTTGGCGTCATAGGTGTTCCTCCACCCATGTTAGCGGGGTATTGACCTTCAAAAAGATTGTTTTGGTATAAGTATACATTATTTGGCCCATGTACATTTAGCGCGTTTATTATATCGTCCCAGTTAGGTTTTGAATCAAAAGCCGGTTCAAAAGCATAACCCGAGGTTATTCTATTAAACCAAACAGTTACTCCGTTTTCAGGCTTTGGATTAGCGCCATAACCACCACCCGCTTTATAAGTTATTCCAGCCGTTCCCGTTGATGAAATATAATCTGATTGAGAAAGCCCAACAGGAAATATTTTGTCACCTCTTTTGTCGTAATATAACGTAGTACCACTACCACACCAATTAGATTCTAACGTATGGCTAGGATAGTAGTTATCAACACCAGCAGTACTAATGCTTCCTATACCAAGAACAGGATCTGTAGTGTAAGGAAACAAATGACCCGTTGCAACGCCTGTCCAACCTCTAGTAGTTACATTTACAGAACCAACAACTTGAGATGCTGCTGCGTTGTTAATATCAGGTGCCATTCCTGTTGCGTAAGGTACATAAGCAATGCCACCACTAGATGTAGCTACTTGGGTGTAAGCATTAGCGCTATTACCTTTGGTTTCTAACCACGCGGCCCATCTATAATCAACAACAGCGCCGTATCTAAACCAAATCCCAACAAGATTACCTTGTGTAGGTGTACCATTCCATAGTAAAGTTGATGTGGAATCATCTTCATCACTTACTCCAGATAAACCTTCTTGATTTTTATGTTTAATTGTTAAGTTATAAACATCTTTATTGTCATCATAACTACCTAAAAGCACTATATCTTTAGCTCTAAAAGCGTCTTTAAAATAATCTTTCATACCAGCATCAGATATAGGAGTTAATCCTTGCGCTGATAACCTTAGCACAGCACCTCTAGCTTTGTCAGTAAAATAAGCTCTATATTCGTCAGATGCAAAAGAACTTGGGTTGTTAGATATACCGTAATCACCACCATAAGGTTTCGCATTACCTAAAACTCTATTTGTTGACGTTACGTTAGCATTACCATCAGCATTAAATAAAGCATCTTTATTAGCTAATATATTTATAACTCTATCTTCACAAAGCGCTGTTAGGTTTGTGTCTTTTGACCAAAGCTTTTGTATACTACCATAAGTAGGGTTTAAATCTTTAGTTATTTTTTCGGCCATTATAAACTGATTCAAGTTATTAACACCAGACATGTTGTTGTATATACCTGAATATATCAAACCAGACTTTCTACGTTCTTCTTGGTATTGTTCTGCTAACACTGTAGACACTTTAGGACCTTTGTCTATTGTTACAGCATTAAAATCATCTCTAATCCTATTTGACTCAACACCATTAGCAAAAGAAAAACAATTATAATATTGTAGTGGATTCCAATAATTGTAATTAGTTACATCGTCAAACCTGTTTTTATATGGGCTCCACTCTGATTCTATAGCTAAAGAATCACTTGCTTCGTGGTAAATATCTAAATCAATATCTTCTTTTGGTTCTGTTTCGAATATAGCAGGATTATCACTACTATAAGTTTCGTCTCCAACAAGCTCTGTTAAAAACTGTATTTGTCTTTTTACTTTATAACTTGTACTTATTTCTCTATAATTATTAACCCAAACTTGGTTAGATTGTTCGCCCTCTTCGTATGTCGTGCTGCCAGCTGTAAAACCTTCTCTATTATCTGTAAAAGGATTGTAACCCGTAGGCTCGTTACCTACGGCATCTTTTCCTGTAGCCACGCCATTAACTATTATACCATCCATACTACCTAAAGGTGGTTCAAACTCCATTCTTATCATAACACTATGATTAGAAGCCCATTTACTATTATTGTAATTTTCAGCCATCCACTCATAACCTTTTGTCCTTACTTTATAAACAGTGCTATCACCTTTCCATCTAAAAAGTTGACCAGGACTTCTAAACTTTTGTGCTATAGCTAAATCTTTTGAACTCGCATCAAAACTATTTCCTCTTTTTGTTATACCAAATCTATGGCCTTTAGCAATTTTACCTTTAGAACCATAATGCATTTGTATGTCTACTGATGACCAAGAGTTATCAGAAGCAACCCAAGGTTGGCTTTGTCTAGTTCCACCAGGCGCACGCTCTCCACTATAACCCTCCCAATGATGATCCATTTCACTAATAAAAAACTTACCTGCTGGAACATCGTCTTCATTATCGAACCAACCCGAATCCTTATAGTATTTTGCTTTATCTGGAACGTTATCTTGATACCCAAGATCATAAAAACTTTCCATTATATAAATCTTTTCTGGAGCATTGGACAATATATGTTTTTGCAATACGGAATCTTTGTGTATTTTAACAAAAAATCTACCATTAAATTCTGGTAAGTTTTTTATCTTTTGTGAAGCTAGTTCAACAGATAAACCGCTTTTTAGCGTACCAGTGTTAGTCCCATCATCAGTAGTAAAAGACATATCTGTTTTAAATGGTTTTTTAACAGTTATTCTTCTATAAGAACCGTATTCAGTTATCGTTGCTATATCATACCAGTTAGAAAAATTACCATTACCAGAAACTCTTACAACTCTTTCTGTTGCGGTTAAAGCGCTTGAGAAAGGACCATCTCCATCAAAGTAATTAGCCGATACATCTATATGGGATTGATTAACTTTAGGTTCTCCACCGCCAAAATTACTTGTTGATATTATTCCAAAAGAATCATACTTTGTTTTAACAAATAACGGCGCTTCGTTTTCTATAGCTAAAATTCTATATCTTGCTTTTTCATTAACAAATTTATCGTTGTCATGTTGTTTTTTAAGTATTAAATAAGTGTCTATATCTACCTTATTTCTTTCAGACGAAGGAAAACTAAGCCAAATATTACCATCTTTAGCATCATAAAATCTATCAAGAGCTAAGTTATAATATTCGTTAGACGTTTCTTTTATAAAGTACCTATAGTGAGTAGCAAAAGAAGGCCAGTCTCTTTCTGTTATTTTTAATGTTAAATTATTATAATCGTCAGCCTTTGATTTTTTTACTTTAATACTACCACTTTTATGAGTTTGTATAGGCGTTTGTCTACCGTATTCGTCGATCCAAACTACACCCATTTGATAAGTTCTTAGTGACTTTATAGATTTTTCTGGAAGCGGAGTTTGTGGTGATAAAGCGTTTAAAGCATCGTACCAATTTATTGTTGTTCCGGTTATAGGGTGTATTAAAGAGGTGTTTTCGTCAAACTGTATACTTTCTCTAATATTTTTTCTTCTACTTACTTTAACTTTAAATTTTGGTTTTACTACGTTGTTTTCGTCTCCTCCAACTAAATCGTAGTTTTGTATATAGTTTGCGTAAACAATTCTATTGCCAGTTACTTCTTGACCTAGCGCTTTCCTAGGAACATTGTCCCAAGGTCTTAAAAGTTGATTAGCTGGTAAAGCAGCGTGAATCATATCTGATTTTATTTCTAAAGAACCAATAGGATCGTCTATATTGTAAGCTGGTTTTAGCGCTAAATTACGATAAACGTCAAAAGTACTACCTTCGTAATGCCACGTGCTAGATGTGCTTGTGACAGCCGTTCCGTTGGCAGTTAAAGACGCAAAACCTATATTTGTTGTTGAAAAACTAGCTATTACAACATCGGCCGTTAAACCAGTTTGACCATCATTAAAAACAATTGTATCACCAACTTTAATATTTATTTTATCTAAATCGTCCGCTATTTCAAAATAATAAACACCGTTGTCAAGAAATACAGCGTCTGAAGCAAAGCTAGAAGAAGCCACAAGTTGATAGGCGGTACTTAAAGTGTTTGGAGATTCATCATGCTTATTTATTTTACCAAACCAACCTAAATCACCTTCGTAATCAACAGTATCGTTTCTGTATTTAGATCCTAGTCTAGCCTTTTCACTTGGGGATTTTATTGTTTCTACAGTATAAACGTTAGGAGAGTTAGATTCTTTATACAATATATCTATTTCTACAACGTCCAAAGGCATTGTTATGGGTTTAAAGCCGTATATTAATAAATATCTTAAATTGTTTTTCATGCCTAGGTTGTGACCTTTTTTAGGATGGTAATCAAACCTGTCAGGTATAAAAGCTGGGTCTGTAAAAGGAGAATAAGCAGAGTATTCACCGTCTTCATACTTCCATCTATAAGCAAACCTAGGAAACTTAAACTCAAATAAAGGATCTAATTCTTGTAATCTAACTCTAAAATTAACAAAAGTTTTTACTAATGATCCTGATATAGAAACTATTTCAAATGTAAAAGTATTACCACCTGTTTTTGTTTCTACAACAGCTGTAACTAAAGCGCTACCATCAAATCCAGCTTCATCATCTTCTGGGTAAAACTCTACTACATCGTTTTCTTTCCAATCTAAATTTTGAGGAAAACTTAAAGAATCCGTTATTTCACCGTGAGGCATTATATTACCATCTGGCATAAAAAAGAAATCACTAGAAGCAACTGGAGGATTACTGTAAGGCAAGGTAATATCATGCTCAACTAAAACATTACCATCTTTTGGTAGAACATCAGATACGGTAGTATTAGACATTATAAGTTTAGGAGCTACTGTTGGTGATTTTTTTATTACAGTAGTATATTGATAAGAAAGGAAAGGATATTTTATAGCAGAAGGATATGTAGCTAAGGGGGCTAATCTACCATTGTCTTCATCTGGTTGAGTACCATTTACCATCAACAAAGTTGGATACTTTCTTGTGCCGTATTTATACGTAGATGGAGAACCTTGTTGAGAACCGTATTTACAACGAGGTATATTTATTTTTTTAGGCTCGGTTAAGTTATCAGTCCAAAACAGCATATCATCAATTATGTTTATACCTGTAATAACCTCACCTGGATATTTATAAGCAAAATGATTAAAAGCTAAAGCTCTTTTTTCATGAGGTAGTTTAAAAGTAACCGTAGTGCCAGCAGCAACATTGCCTAAACCACTGTATCCAAGGTCATTTTTATCATGCTTTGTATATATTCTCCACCCGTTCCAAGAACCGGTATCATCTTCTTCAATTTTTACAACAGAAGTTTTCATACCGTCTACATAAACCTCCATGCCTACCTGTATACCCACATGTCTTATATCTCCTGCTGTACCAAGATTACTAACGTGTAAATGATCACCATCACCATGATTATCATTAGACAACTTAGTAATAACCTTTACATGCTCTACAACTACATAGCAGGCTTTTTTTGTTGTTTCGTTATATTCTATTATATAGTCAGAATAAACTTTATGTGTAACATTAACTATTGTTCCATCATCTTGCTCAGCGTGCTCATATGTATTATTGTAAGAGCTTTCGTCTGTTCTCCAACTTGCATCATAATTTCTACTAGGATCAGTAACAAACCAATATATTTTGTTTTCAGCTTGATTGGCTATAGAACCAACGCAAACAGCGTTTTTTGAAAATAGATGACTATCAGCGGTTAAGTTATAAGTATCATTTAATTGCTCTGTGAGTAAAAGCGCGTTGCCTTTTAACGTCTGAACGGTACCAACATTAGCACCCTCTGAAGTGTTAACCTCAATATTTAATGCATCTCTATATTCACCCGAAGGTACTAGTCTTTCATCAAGATCTTTGTTCATTCGACCTTGAATAAAATTACGTTTTAACTCTGGCATTTAATTAGTGTTTTATTTGTTTAGACTTACCTCTTAAAATTTGAGTAATCTCTTCTAATTTAATATTAGACAGTCTTAATTTTGCTTTTCTTATTTCAGCAAATCTTTCTTTTTTAAATCTTTGAACTAAGTATTCTTGCGTGTTAGCTCTAGTGGATAATATAGCGTGTGCTATATACTTATACATAGCTTCTTCAGCAAACTTATGAACTTTCATTTCAGCATCTGTACCCAAACTATCGCTTATATATTTTAATATTATAGTTTTTCCGTTAAGATTAGAGCTAAAGTGAATTAATCCTGTGTTTGGATCGATATAAAAAGAACCGTTAATTTGTGCGTGTTGAGGATCTATACCAAATCTACCTCCTTCTAACGCTTCGTATATTTCGTCATCATAATCATCATCTCCTGTTCCAGGATCTGGTGTTATAGCTTTGTATTTTTCCCAAGTAGAAGACGAGTTATCTGTATCTAAAACTCCAGCTGTAAAAGTATAATCTCCATTAGCATCTTGAGTTACATCTGTTGGGTTGGATGTTTTTGAAGTTGGGTATATTATATGCTCAGTACCGTTTTCATCGCTCCAAGTTAACTTAACGTAATTGACATAATCTTGTGGTAATATCATTGTCAAAGAACTTGGTAGCACTATCTCCTGAGACTTTATAGATTTAAAAGTATCAAACGATAATTCTTGTAAAGCTCTTTGCGCGTGAAAAGCCACGTCTGTTCTTCTTATTTTAGATATTATTTTATCTTCACCAACATAAGCTATAATAAACTGATTAATAATATGCTCTAAAGATGTAAATTGATAATCACCAAAAGGAGTTGGTGAGGCCGTACTATAATATTGTTGTCCTGTTTGTGTTATTAATCCCATTTAGTATTGTTTTTTAGCTGTTGATTCGTTGTCTTCATTTCCCGCTGCTTGTGTTAAACCTGGTTTATTTAAAACTATACCGGCTAACTCTAATATTTTATAAACTAACTCTGTTTCCTCAGTGGCTCTTAGCTCGAAATCAGTCGAGGTTGTGGCATCGTATAAAGCTTGCGCGTTTACCACACTGTAACCCCAAACAACTTGGCTTGGTTTTGCTATATAATTACAAAATATATTTGGATTATCACCCGCTATCGTGTATGCTACTGTTGGTGACTCTGGGTAAAAAAGTATTGTGTCATCTGTTTTTCTAACGTATACTGGCCTAGCGTCTGTTGGGGTGGCTAAAGCTGTTCTTAGCATATAATGTAAATCGTTTTTATCCACACGCTCTACTTCAACATCGTAAGAATTACCACTATAAAAAACAGTACCAAGCTTGTGAACAGCTGGCGTTACAGGTAGTGTTGCTAAATTACCGTTTAAAGCTGAAAAAGAAACTTTCCATTTTTCAAACGGCGATATTTTTTCGTGCAATATATCAAGCATGTCGCTATACTCGCTACTATTTCCATGCTCATTATACAGTCTGTTTATATCATAACAATACTGCTCGAATATAAGTAGCTGAGCTTGGTTAGCTAGCAAGTTATATTCTTGAGGTGTAATATAACCTCTTTGTTCTTTATTAGCCATAGCTAAAACTCTTTGATATACTGTATCTACACTTATTGGCATAATTTATTTTTATTTGTAGTTTGCAATCGCCCCGTAGAGCGACTGCATCTACAAGTTGATTATTTTAATCTTTTTTCTATATTTGAATAAACCTCCATACCTTCGTCAGTTTTAAACCAAGCGGCTAAAGCTGAATATGGGTGCTCATCAAATGGAACTGTGAATAATTTTCTATCATTAGATCCCCAACTAAACGTTCTTTGATCTTGAGATAGTTTTAATATATTCATTTCTGTAGCTCTAATACCAAAGTTTCTAAGCATTACGTTTTCATCAGTAACTAACTCTAAGAATAACATTGGATTTCTTTTAGCAAATACTAACAAATCTCTTTTTATTTCCTTAGAACTCATCTTAGATACCTTAGAACCAATCTCAGCTCTCATAACCGCCTCAGCCATATCTATATCTAACTCCATAGCTGCGTTAAGAGCTTTTATTTCCATTTCTATACCAGTAACTTGATATTCTGCTACTTTTTGAGGTTTCCATTCATAGTAAACCTTATCTCTCATTGGGTGGTAATTTGAAAGTAATTTTTGTAATACTGTTTTTTCTTTTGGTACATTAAGTAGACCGTTTCTAAAAATAATATGAGAAAGTCTTTGATCTCCTTTCATTTCATCAACAAATACGGTTCTTTGATTTTCACAGTATTTTAATTCTCTTTCATAACCCTTTTCTTCGTCAAACCAGTATATATTTGCAGAACTAATCATTTTAGATAAAGGTTTTTTATCGCCTTTTAACATGTACATTCTGTCTTTTATTTCCCACTCAGGTTTTTTTGGTTCAACTTTTTTAGGTTT